>JACCDX010099855.1_pt1 | contig 124325 bp, 132 predicted proteins | sample 7449681 | NCBI WGS metagenome assembly JACCDX01 (sample SAMN15323450, study PRJNA562643) | freshwater metagenome | isolation source: river surface water | place: USA:Blue River Watershed | collected 2017-08-18
ATTCCTCAGCGTAAGATTTCTAATGGTGCGGATCATAGATTGACCTTAGAAGATATGGGCAAACATATCTATGTTACCAACAGCGATACCACAATCAATGTTCCTTACAACTACGACAATCCGCTGCCCATAGGCTTTACTGTGGTCATTGTGAACAACAGTGGCAGTGCGATTAGTATCGATACAGACGGCGGCGGTATGACAGTAATAGTTCCAGGTATTGGTACAGGTCAATACTGGGACTTAAACAATCAAGGTATGGCCACATTATTAAAAGTTGACATCGATACTTGGTTCTTGACAGGTAATGTCACTGATGACAATTAAGGATACGCAATGCCTATAACACAGATATTATTAACGGCAACTGGTGGGGAACCTCCTCCACCACCCTTTAGTTACGGTGGTGTATATTATTGGAACGGTATTACCTACAGTTACCTTGATAACACAGGGTTTAGTCCATCAAGGGAATCTGTAACACTTCCCGGAGGTTCCAGTATTGCTACTGATCTATATTCTGGCGGTCAAGGGCTATGGACACAGCCACGAGGGTCTGGCACTTTTCTTGAAGTGGACATTTGGTTCCTGCCTAATATCAATGGTGTATCATTATTGATTGAAACTGAACAGGCACAGGAAAATACTGGTTATCATACTTCTTTGATAGAAATTGACAACAGCGGTTATGTCAAGGCTCGTTCTTGGCCAGCCAGTCCGTTCGGCGGTATGCTGACATCAACTAATCCTGTGATATTAAATGCTTGGAATCATATCTACTTCCGTCACAACGGAACTACAGCGAAACTGGAACTAAATGGTGTCATCCAAATGGATGCTAACTATGTCAGAACTCCGCCGGCCAGTACCAGTTACTTTGCTATATCAGGCAGTGATCCTACTACCAATATGGGCAACACCAACAGATTCAATGGTCGCATTGGATACATAGCCATCAACTCCACATTACAGGGCAGTACGTACAATGCCTTCAAGTCCAGTTATCAGGGTGGTGCCCCAGGATACACTGTATACGACGGTGTAGGATATACACTGACCCCAAGTACCAATGGTATTGGAAATCCTTATTTTGCCCTGCCAGGTGATGTGATAACCTGGACTATTACCAGTGCTATGACACAGGCAGGTAAAACAATCATATGGTGGGTAGATGCTAATTCTGTGCCTGTGAGTACTTGGGTAGAAAATCCATCTTATAACGGTAATGCCAATGCTGGAAGCGTGACCTTAGACGCTAACGGTAGTGCTACGTGGAGTCTGACCGTGGCGGCCAATCGGCCTGTAAGTAATCTGTTTAGATTGTACATCAGCGAAACTCTATATCAAGGCTTCCTAACACACGGTTGGATTGGAGTGTAATGTACACACAGAGCCGTATCGCTGTCGATGAAGGTGTGGCAGCGGAAGTTGTAAAACTTTATAGAGATTTAGACAAAAATCGTGGCGGCAAATATGGCACTTGGCACAGTCGCAGAATAAGGACTAATCCTTACTCCTGGTTTGATGCTACCTTTAATAGAGTAGCCAAGGCTATAGGCGATCTACACATCGACGAATGGTGGTTTAACTGTGGTGAACCTGGGGACGAATATCACTGGCACGGACATACTACTCATCCTCAAGTTGGAGTACTGTACATACAAACACCCGAAAATTCGGGTAATATAGAGTTTAGGCGGCAGGGCGAATTCCAAAGTTTTCAACCTAGTGAGGGAGATTTTTTATTGTTTCCGGGCAATCTTGAACACAGGGTATTAAAGAATAACAGCACAGATTTTAGGATTAGTGTAGCCTTCAACTTTGTTAAATAATTAATGACATTAATTATAACAACTCTTATACTAACACACATCACAATTATGTGTGTAACACTATATCTACATCGTAGTCAATCACATCGAGCAGTAGAATTTCACCCCGTAATTGCACATTTTATGCGTTTTTGGATTTGGCTGACCACTGGAATGATCACTAAGCAATGGGTAGCTATACATAGAAAACATCACAGATTTAGTGACGATCCTGATGATCCCCACAGTCCTGTAGTATACGGAATTAAAAACATACTTTTTAGAGGTGTGTACTACTACTATAAAGAAGCTAAAGATTCATCTACAATACTAGCTTATGGAAGAGGAACTCCTAACGACTGGATCGAGCGTAATCTTTATACTCCATATCATTACCTAGGAATTCTTTTAATGTTGGTCATAGACCTTGCTCTTTTTGGTCCTTGGGGATTATTGGTTTGGAGTATACAAATTATATGGATCCCGTTTTGGGCAGCAGGAGTAATCAACGGTGTAGGGCATTTTCTAGGCTACAGAAATACTGAAACCAAAGAAAACAGTAAAAATATTATTCCTTGGGGATTATGGATCGGCGGAGAAGAACTGCATAACAATCATCATAGCGATGCAGGCAGTGCAAAATTCAGTCAAAAATGGTGGGAAATAGATATAGGATGGATCTATATTCAAATTTTAAGTAAGCTAGGACTTGCAAAATTGAAATCTAGATAAATAATGAAAAGGGTTAAAAATGGAACTAGAACTAGTTGATTTAGGCACATTTGCAAATGACGGTACTGGAGACGATCTCCGCACCGCTTTTGAAAAAGTTAATACTAATTTTACTGCTCTTGATTCCTCTACGGTAACTGGAGGAGCCAACTTAGGAGCCGGGGTTCCAATTTTTTCAAGTAAAGTAGATGAAAATCTTCAGTTCAGAACGTTAGTTGCAGGCACTAACACTAACATAAGCAATGATGGTAATACTGTTACTATTTCAGTTTCGAACATCATTACTTCTGAGCTTTCAGGAGACTTAGATGTTAAATCTTTTAGCATAATATCTACTTTAAACAGAGATTTAAGATTAACTCCAGATGGCACGGGTAAACTTGTATTAGACGGGGCTAACTGGCCTACGTCTTATGGTATCAATGGACAAGTACTACGTACTAATGGATCCGGACAGTTGTCTTGGTCAACTATTGATGTAGGCTCTACAGATTGGAGCTTTCCTGATTTCAACGGTGTGTATACTAATCCAATACAATATCTGTTAAATCAGCAAGATATAAATTTAGGATCATTCTTACCAAATACGTTCGATGATCCAATCGAAATTAATTTAGGAACTTTTTAAAGTTTAGGAGATACAAATGGCATTACGACTAAGACAAGGTTTATCATCTGATAGAACAAGTATAACACCAGCAAGCGGAGAATTGATTTATACTACCGACACAAAATATGTTTACGTAGGTGACGGTGTAACTGCCGGTGGAAATCTAATTAGCGGTGCTGTTCCTACAAGTTTAGATGGGCTATCGGATGTAGTTATTACATCTCCTACAAATGGACAAGTACTAAAGTTCGATGGTACGAATTGGATAAATGGAACTGATAACACCGGTGGCGGTGGTGGTTCAATGACTAGTTGGAATTTATATTTAGACGACTCTACGTCTGTTACTGTCGGCGATGGTGATGTTATAACTCTAGCAAGTGGCGGTAGTATTAATATAACACTAGACGAAATCACTAACACTGTAACCCTTGATACACCTTTTTTTGTAAATTCAGGAATTCAAGGTCAGCTAGCATATTATGATGTTACTGGTAGTAATATAACAGGAACTCCGCCTGACTTAGTATATGACGAAGCTAATCAAATTTTGTATGTAGAAACTATTCATCCTAATTTACTATTAACAGACAATCCTACAATGGCTTTTATCAATACTGACAATGGAGGATTTTCTATTGGTGGCAATCTTAATGGCACAGAATATTCTGGAAGAATTCTTATAAATGATACAGCTACTATTTTAGACGATCCTGTTAATCCATTTCATACATTGATCAGAACTGTACACGACGAAGCTGCTACTAGATCAATGACTTTCGCTAGAGCAAGAGGCGCGGTAGGAGCAGAAGATGCTTTACAAGTTGGAGATCAATTAGGAGGCATTTTATTCTCAGCATTTGACGGAACTGAATACACATTATCAGCTGTTATTGGATCTAACGTAGAACAGCCAATAACTACTCCAGGAATTGTACCAAGTAATCTGTTTTTTCAAACAGTAGATAATACAGGTACATTGCAACCTGCAATTTACTGCGATAGCGAACAAGCAGTGACACTCTTTAAAGCTTATAGAAGTTTTCCTTTTGCAGTAGACGTAAGTAGCAGCAATGTTACTCTTATAAGAAGACAATTAGCTGGAAACTATCTTGTTGTTATAGGAACTCCTCCTAGTCCTAGAGATGTATTAATACCTAACGCCAGTATCGATGTAGCAGGAACAAGGTTAGTAGTTAGAAATATTACAGCTCAAAACGTAGTATTAAAAGATACTTCTGGAAATCCAATTGCAACAATTACACCTGGTACTCATACCGAAATAATTTATTCAGACGCGGACATTTATCAACTATATTAATGGTTTGTTGATCCTATAAATATATAATAATAGGATCAACAAATGTTGAATATTTGGACTGTAAAAACTAACTATAATCTTGGTTCGATAGAAGAAAGAACTGCTATAAGTATTGGGCTTCCAATACAACAATTTCCAGAAAACTATGATAGTACTGCACTGTCATTTAAAGTTATTTCTGGAGAACTGCCTCCTGGACTAAGAATAGAAGGGGACAGTATAGTAGGTACAGCCTTCGAAGTTCCTAGAATTACAGATTTTAGATTTGTTATCAGAGCATCTTACAATCAAGAAATTTCTGATAGAACTTTTTTCTTAAAAGTTACAGGGTCAGATATACCGTCTTGGAATACCGCAGCAGGAACTTTACCAACAGGTCCTAACAATGCATACTATGTATTAGATAATTCTTACATAGATTTTCAATTAGCTGTTGTAGATTCAGATACAGCAGCAGGCCAACAATTAAAGTATTTTATTCCAAAAGGAGGAGGAGAGTTGCCTCCAGGATTAATATTACTTGAAACTGGAAGAATTGTTGGATGGGTACAGCCAGTATTAGCACCTCCGTTAAAAAAAGGTAATGGAAGATTTGACAAAAGCCTTTTTGATGACATTTCTTACGATTATGGTCTCAGACCAAATAATGGTTATGATACATATATTTTCGATGCAGTAACTTTTGATTTATTTCAAGAAAGTTTGCCTCCTAGAAAAATTAATAGAAATTTTGAATTTACAGTAATAGTCACCGATGGTGATACTTTTAATTCTAGAACGTTTAAAATTTTTGTAGTCGGCGACGATTTCTTTAGAGCAGATAATACTGTAACTACAGCAGGCAATGGAACATTTACTGCTGACGTAACTTATGCAAGAGCACCGATCTGGACTACTCCATCATATCTAGGAATGTTCAGAGGCAACAACTATAAAACATTTAAATTAGATGTCTATGAAGGACTTTTACTAGGACCAATTGGCTACGATTTAGAAAGTGTAATTCCTGACGTTGTTGGTAAAGCTAGCACTAATACAAATACAGAAAACAGATCTGGTACTAATAAATTGCGTTTAGTAAATGTAAAAGGAACACCTCTAGTAAATCATAAACTACAACTTTCAGAATATGTTAAAGGTGCTGGTCCAAAAATTTATAATATTAATGGAGTACAGCAAGTTAGTGCTTCTGAATTTCTATTAACCTTAAACGAAAATTTGGAAAAAACAGTACCTAACGAAACATATATATTCTTTGGCCCTCCAAGTGTTACACCTCCAGGAATGATTTTTGATCCTACAACAGGAGAGCTATTTGGTAATATTCCATATCAAACAGCTATAACTAAAGATTATAGATTTTGCATAAAGGCAACACGATTTACAGAAAAAGGTGAAACAGCTTCGAGCAAAAGAACATTTAGTGCAACAATATTAGGAGAAGTTGATAGCACAATTACTTGGAATACAGATAGCAATTTAGGCACGATTGGAGCAAACTATGTAAGTACACTTAAAATTAGTGCTAGTACAACTTACATTGATTCTCCAGTTTTATTCTATCTCACAGGAGGACAATTACCTCCTGGACTAACATTGAATTTTGACGGAGAAATTGTAGGCAAGGTTACTCAATTTGGTAGTGAAGGCAATCCTGGGCTAATTACTTTTGACGGAGAACAATTAACCTTTGACGGTGGTGATACAACATATGATCGAACATATCAGTTCACTGTTCAAGCAAGAGACGTATTAGGCTATAATTCTATCAGTAGAACCTTTACACTAGCAATCGATACCCCCAATGACAGACTGTACAGCAATTTAACCGTTCGTCCGTTCTTGAAACAAAATCAGAGAGAGTACTTTAGAAACTTTATTAATAACCCAGAAATTTTTCCTATAACATCGATATACAGACCTAACGATCCCAATTTTGGAATACAAAAAGATTTAAGGATGCTTATATACGCAGGAATAGAAACCAAATCTGCTGAAGAATTTATCAGTATGTTAGGGCGTAATCATAAAATTAAGAAATTTACTCTAGGTGATGTTAAAAAAGCAAAAGGAAATGTTCCTTTCTCTAACACAACAATTTATGAAATAGTTTATATTGAAGTATTTGATCCTTTAGAAATTGGAAAAAAATATCTTCCTAGTGTTATAAAAACTAGTAAAAACAAACCTCCTATTACTGTAGATCAAAATAACGAATACTATAACGGTCCTTTTGAGAATAGTGTGAATCCTTATTGGAAAAAACCTACTCCGTTTAATGTTACTGCTGATAGATCAGATTTATTTTCTGCTGATCCCGAAAATGAGTATAAATTTACAAATAGTGTTTCTATTTGGAGAAATAGAATAAAAGCTCTAGGATTAAAAGATAGTACATATCTGCCATTATGGATGCGTACAATTCAAGACGGAGCAGTACAACCAACAGGATTTGTTAAGGCTATACCTATTTGTTACTGTTTACCAGGTAAAGCAGACGATATTATTTTAAATATTAAAAACAGTAATTTTGATTTTAAATTGCTAGATTATGTAATCGACAGATATATTGTAGACTCGGTGTCTCCAGGCCCGAATGTGCCTGCCCTTAGCGCCGGAGTAGATAAATATCTTGTATTTAGAAATGACAGGACAACAATATCATGAGTTCAATAGTTTATGAAACTTTAGACGAAACATACCCAGAAGCAGGAAAAGATAACAATAGTCAAGGATTTAGAGATAATTTTAGTATTATCAAAGATGCATTATCTACTGCCAAATTTGAAATTGGTAACTTAGAAAATAACACTGCAAAGCTAAACGATGACAACGATTTTAATGGTGTAATTATTGCTAATGCAGAAATTAGACGGTTAAGCGGTACTGCGACTGTAATGTCTGGGGTACAAAACGGTGCATTTGGCTATTGGGAAATTGATACTAGAGATGCTGACTATTTCTACTGTACTGTAACAGGTAATGTAACATTAAGATTAAGCAACTGGCCAGTAGATAATTTGGCAAGAAATATTAAAATTAGAATCGACACAGACGGGAACGATGCTTGGAATGTAACATTCGCTTCGTCATCTAATTCGTATGTCTTAAAAACTGTAGGATTTACTAAACCCACTTTTAGTTTACCTCAGGACACAACACAAACCCACGTATTCGATGTTACTAGCATCGACGGTGGCGATACATTATTAATAAACTATTCCGGTCCTTACGTATAATGCACCCTTTAATCAATAATCTATCAGAATTAAAAGATATTGAAATAGAAAATAAAATTCTAGAACTGAGTAAAAAGTATTATCAAACACATAATAGTAACTTACAATATCAAATTCGATTAGCATTAGATGTGTATAATGAAGAACTAAGAACTCGAAGATCGAAACTGCTTCAACAACAATTAGAAAATCGAAATCAAGATCTTGACAAATTAATAAAAGTCAACTAAACTAGGACTATGCGCCTAGACAAATACTCGAATCCGATTTTTAACGAGCAAGACATTTTTGATGCCATTTATTCAGATTATCAATTTAATGTCAGCGATACATTTTTAGTTGAAACTCGAAATCAAAATATTACACAATTGGAAAAACTACTAGGGTTCAAATTTCTCGAACCTTACGAAACTCATTTTGAATCAACAGAGTACGACAAAGCAAATCAGTCTATTTGGAATATGCCCGAAGAATACAGAAATATGGACATAGAAGAATTTTTGGTGGATCAGTGTCCCGAAGAAAACTATCAAAGACTTATAGAAGAACTTGCAGAATTTAGAGAAAGAAATATGTTAGATCTTCTACGTTGGTTAAAATACTTCGTAGATACTAGTAGGAAAAATAACGTTATTTGGGGTGTAGGGCGCGGATCTAGTGTAGCAAGTTATGTATTATATTTGATCGGTGTCCATAAAATAGACAGTATCAAATACAAATTAGACTGGCGTGAATTTTTAAGATAAGTATATACATAATCTACAAGGAGATTAAAATGGCAATGAAAGAACCAGGACGTAAAGTTTACAAAACTATGCAAGGTAAAGAAATTGATCTTGATAAGTTACGTATGAAAAATGAAATGACTTTAGCAGTAAGCAATGTAAGAATGAACGCCAGGGGGGATGAACTAGGACCTGGAGGGAAAATCATTCGTAAACGTGAAGATATTATGTCAGAGTATCACATTGATTCTAGCGACATAGTTATGCCTAAAAAATGAGGGAAAAATGAACGTTGTAAAAGGTAAAATTATTCCATTAAAAGATTACATTTTCGTAAAGGATATGGAATTTGGTGAGGAAAGAACAGCCAGCGGCATTATAGTACAAAGTTTAGATGGAAAAGTAGAAGGAGTAAAAAGTCGCTGGGGGAAAGTTTGGGCCATAGGTCCTAAACAAAAAGATGTTAAGGTAGGTGAATGGATTTGTGTAGCTCACGGTCGTTGGACTAGAGGAATCAAAGTTCAAGACGGTGAAGAAGAGATTACTATTCGACGTGTAGACAATGACGATATCTTATTAGTCACAGACGAGAAACCAAATGATGTAGACGTCGGTAGAGGAATTTAATGACTAATCCATTTAGAGACCAAGAAATTTTTATGAAAGCCTGCGATCAAACAGTCGAAGGCTTTAACGAAGCACAATATAAACTTTACTGTAATCTTATCGAAGAAGAATACAACGATGAATTCAAAACAGCACTAGCGAACGGTGATCGAGTCGAACAACTAGATGCACTAATTGATATTCTAGTCGTTACTATCGGTGCTATACACAGTGCAGGTTTTGATGCAGAAGGTGCTTGGAAAGAAGTAATGAGCACTAACTTTGCTAAGATTGACGAAAAAACTGGTAAAGTGATCAAACGTGAGGATGGTAAAGTTCTCAAACCTGATGGTTGGCGACCACCTGATCTGTCAACCTATATCTAATCAAAGGGCCTTGACTGGCCCTATTTTTTCCTGTAAAATATTAAAAAGGAGTAAAGAATGCGAATTGGATTTACGTGTTCCACTTTCGATTTATTTCACGCTGGTCATATAATGATGCTTAAAGAAGCTAAGACCGTATGTGATTTCTTGATTGTAGGATTACAAACTGATCCTACATTAGACAGAAAAGAAAAGAATAAACCTGTACAAACAATCTTCGAAAGATTTGTTCAATTAGAAGCTTGTAAGTACGTAGACGAAATAGTTGTATATGCCACAGAAAAAGAACTAGTAGATATTTTACTTTCATACCCTGTTAATGTTAGAATACTAGGTCAAGAATATGAAGATAAAGAATTCACAGGCAAGTCCGAGTGTATCTCTAAAGGTATTGAATTTCACTTTAATCAAAGGCAACACTCATTTAGCACTACTGAATTAAGAAATCGAGTAGTAAATGCAGAAGATAGTAAACGTATGAAAAATACACAACCAACGGAGACAAAATGACTGATCCTGAATATTCAGATGCAATTATAATGTTACACCAAATTGCTCGTATGATTGAAACAAAAATAGGCAAAGGCCTATTAAGTGAAGATATACGCGACTGTGCTGATCGATTGCACGAACTAACGAAAGAAATCACACTATGAAAGAATTATGGGTAGAAAAATATCGTCCTAACTCTTTGGACGGGTATGTTTTTAGAGATGCACATCAAAAAGAACAAATTGAAAGCTGGGTCAAAGAACAAAGCATACCACATTTGTTGTTTAGTGGCAATGCTGGTATTGGAAAAACTACATTGGCAAAAGTGCTTATAAATGAATTAGATATCAATGACTTAGACGTTTTAGAAATTAACGCTAGCCGAACAAACAGCGTTGAAGATGTAAAAGACAAAATTGTAAATTTTGTACAAATGATTCCTTTTGGAAATTTTAAGGTGGTATTATTAGATGAAGCCGATTATCTTAGCCCTAATGCACAAGCTGCTCTCCGTGGAGTTATGGAAGAGTATCATACGAATGCTCGTTTTATCCTCACCTGTAACTACCCTAATCGCATTATCCCTGCTTTACATTCACGATGTCAAGGATTTCACATCGAACGAACGGATCTTACTGAGTTTACCGCTCGTGTTGCTACAATACTTGTTAGCGAAGAAGTTGATTTCGACTTGGATACGCTTGACACGTTCGTAAAAGCAACTTATCCAGATCTGCGTAAATGTATCAACACTGTTCAAATGAACAGTCTTGGAGGAAAATTACATCTTCCTCAAAAGGGAGATACAGGTGAGCAAGATTATAAAATAGAAATGGTACAACTATTTAAACAAGGAAAAATTACAGAAGCTCGTAAACTTGTTTGCGGACAAGCTCGTCCTGAAGAAATGGAAGATATTTTTAGATGGTTATATTCGAATGTAGAAATATTCGGGGATGACGAACGTCAAGAAAAAGCTATTCTTATTATTAAACAAGGACTGGTAGATCATAGCTTAGTAATTGATCCTGAAATTAACCTTGCTGCTACACTTATAAGACTATCTCATATCTAATGGAATTAGATCCTAAAGATCCCGAAAGACGAAATAGTCTAACTTATCCTATGGAAATAGGAGCCCCTAAGTTTGATCTAGTGCCTGTTACTAAACAAAAAGACATTATGCTTAATGTCTCAAGATTACACGCACAACAAGAATATGAACGTATTATGGAAGTAGTTCGTGTAATGCAAAAACAAGCAGAACAAATAAAGCGTCGTATAGAAATAACAGATGCTGTACACGCAGCAGAATATCAGTTTCAAATTTATCATAATCAAATTTATTGGCTCGTGTTTGATAACAAAGACAATAAAACTAGATTAACGCCTATGGGTCCTAATGATTGGACTACTGGTTCTCCGGACAAATATGAATATATTGCCAGAGTCAAGTGGCTAGGAGATTATAGCTGGATAGAAGTAGATAATGAAGGGAACATCGTAACATAATGGAATATTGGGGATATCATTTAATTTTAGATGTGGGCGGATGCGATTCATCTTTAATGTCCGACAAACAAAATGTTTACAACTGGATTACTAGTCTAGTTAAAGATATTAAAATGGAGCCTATTGGGGAGCCGAGGATAGAATATACTGCCGCAGATGATATTAATAAAGCAGGGTTCACTGCTATTCAAATCATTGTAACAAGTAGTATAGTAGCACATTTTATTGACCATACAAGGCAAATATACATCGATGTTTTTAGTTGTAAAAAATTCGATACCGACTTAGTAAAACAAAGTATAGTAAATTCATTTGCAGCAACAAAAATGCGCGAATGTTATTTGACCAGACAAGCTGATTAAATGAAGAAAAAATTTATTGATTTGTATATTGACTGGGCAAAAAGACTTAGTAAATTAAGTCACGCTCAAAGATTACAAGTAGGAGCAGTTATAGTCAAAAACGACACTGTTATTAGTTACGGATACAACGGTATGCCAGCAGGATGGAATAATGACTGCGAACATAAAGAGTGGATGAATCAAGATGCCGGAGGGTGGCTAGATCCTGATGAAATCAAAGAACGATGGCCATTTGAAGAATATACAGAAAATATATTTGTTGGAAGATATAAATTAGTAACTAACCCGGAGGTACTTCATGCCGAAAGCAACGCCATTAGTAAACTTGCTCGTAGCCCTAACAGTGGCGCCGGTGCTGATATCTTTATCACACACAGCCCTTGTCTTGAATGCGCCAAACTTATATATCAATCTGGTATTAGTCGCGTGTTTTACTGCCAAGACTATCGCGATCGCTCAGGAATTGATTTCTTATTACGGTCGGGAATACCAGTAGAAAAAATAGGGGAGTAATCTCCCCTATTCTTAGTCTCCGTATATCTCTAAAACTTCCTTAACAGCATCGTGTCGTTCAATATCTTGACTGTCAAATCTGACAATATCTATATGTTGTAATTTTTTGTGCTGTTCAATCCTCTCAATAAAGTTAATCAAACCATTATCTTTTAGTCTGTCTGCTTGTGCTAGGTCCCCGGTTACTACCATCTTAGAGCTTTCGCCTAATCTAGTTAGCAGCATTTTCATTTGATTCTGCGTGGCATTTTGCATTTCATCTGCAATAATGTATGCGTGTTTAAACGTGCGACCACGCATATATGCTAGTGGGCTAATTTCTACTACTTTTTCATATAGCATAGTTTCTATGTCTTTTTGGCTATAATATTCTCCTAATACATCAAAAATTGGACGAGTCCACGGAGCCATTTTTTCGTTTAAATCTCCTGGTAAAAATCCTAAATCCTCATCCACTGAAACGGCGGGTCTAGTAATTATAATCTTATCAACTTTTCCTTCCTGGAACTGTCTTATACCCATCTGAACAGCTAGAAGAGTTTTACCCGTGCCTGCTGGGCCGATAGCAAAAACTATGTTTTTAGTATCATCATTTAGCTTGTTTAGGTATAATTCTTGGTGCTTATTACGAGGATGTAAAATAAGACGCTGCTTCTTGTTAGGAAGATACGGTTGAAAATCAATTACATTTACGTCTGAAGTAAAGCGTTTTTTCACTCTTTTACTCATTAAATTCTCCCACTTTTAATAAAAAGTAGGACTTGTAGCGACCGCCCAGTAACTACAGAGGTCCTACAAAGTTATTTAATAGTCTAGCTAAAATTTAAACTAATACTATATGAATCTAAACCCGATAAATAAGTATAGAACTTTCTAGGATTTATTATGCGCGATATACAGGATGTTATAGAAAATATACAAAATCTTTATAGTAGCAATACTAGCCTAAGTATTCTAAAAGACTTCGAAAGAGTTTTAGATGAAATGGATATGTATGTTTACAAAAATTGGAAGGATGGAGAATTAGCAGAAGGGCCTATAGTAGATCGTCATTGGATCACTGCTAGTTTTATGTGGCCCCATAAAAGTATGCCTGACCCGATGGCTGCAAAAAGATTATTAGACTACGGGTGCAAAATAAAGTACGAACAAACACATTTAGTCAGTCCTAGGAAAGTAGAAGGACCAGACGATTTTCGTCCAGGAACCAAAAAAGGAATACTGGATAGAGAACCTGTTTGGTTAGTAGAAATTGTTATGCCAAAAAAATTAGTCGAAGATACATATAACGGTTATATGAATAAAATGAGAGAAGGGCTTAACATAGGAAGAACACCTAAAGTAGACTCTGCTCCTGCTCAGCCTGCCGACACTGCTGCCATAGCACCAGCTGGCCCGGCACCGGCGCCAGTAGAAGCTCCAGGAGGAATGCCAAATGCACCAGCAGCTTAATGAAGAACTTTTAGCTGGCGACTTAAAAATGTTAGTAAGTAACATTTTCGAAGTCGATAGTTATGCAAGTAAGATGGGATCAGATAAAGATATTGTTGTACTGGCCTTCACTGTTGAACAAAAAGAGCCTGCGAACGATTTAGTTAATTTTGTAGAAAGAGGTTACGACTTTGTGTTAGATGCCGATGCAACGCCAGGTGAACTAAGTGACGGGAAATATAAGGTATTTGTTGAAATAGAAAGAAATAGAAAAATTCCAGAACAAATAATGGAATTAGTTTATGGTGTTGGACAACTATGCGAAATTGATAATTTTAAATTTAGATATTACAAAAGCTTTCATAGTATAGATGTGAACGAAAGTAATCTAAGAGAAACCATTCCTACTAACAAAGAAGATTACGAAAAAACTATTCAAGAAAATAAATTAAACAACTTTAGCAATTTCTTTGGAAAAAGTTTTTTAGAAAATATAGACGTAGTAGACGACACTATTGTTTTTCAAAAAAAATATGCAGAACCCTTGCGTATGCGTATTAAAGAAGCAGGATTAAAAGAAGATGTCTATGGTAAAAATCCTGGGAAAATAATGATAGAACAAAAAGATATATCTGAAATTTTATTTTATACAAAATATATTGGCAACTACAATATAACGAAAGTCAATAATAAATTTGTTTTTGAAAATGAAAACTTTGCTGTAGCATTGGAGAAAGTATAATGTGGTATCTGCAATTTATGTACAGTTTAATACCTGATAGTTGGATCGAGTTAGCTACTTACGCTATTGTTGCAGCAGGTGTAATATTATATATTCTCAGTAAACTTGTAGCCTGGATTCCTGTAATTAAAAGTTATAAATTTCCTATAGAACTTTTAGGAGTCATCCTTTATGGCATCGGTGCGTTTTATGCTGGAGGGTATGGTGTAGAAAGATTGTGGAGAGAACGTGTAGCACAAATGGAGGAAAAAGTTAAAGAACTAGAAGGTAGACAGGCAGAAGTTGTTAAAGTTATCGAAACTAAAGTTATCACTAAAGTCAAAACTGTTGAAGTTGTAAAAGAAGTGATCAAAAAAGAAATAGAAATTAGAGAAAAAGAAATTAATGCTAACTGCGAAGTTAGTCCTGCTGCTATTGAAATGTTTAACAAGTCTGTTACTAACCCTGAACTATTAAAGCAGGAGGAAGTAAAATGAGAATTATTCTACTATCTCTGTTACTAGCAGGATGCTCAACTACTGTGGTTCCAGTAACTATGAAGTTTCCAGATGCTCCGCCAAGCTTAATGACACCTGCCCAGGATCTAAACAAGTTACCTACAGATAAAAAAATAGAATTGTCGGATATCGTTAAAACTACTAACGAAAACGCTAGACTCTATTACGAGCTCAAAATTAAGTACGAAGCTTGGCAAGAGTGGTATCGCGAGCAAAAGAGCATTGCAGACGAACTCAAAAACTAACCAAAAACACGTTCGACCCAAATTTCGATAAATAATAGCATATTAAGTAAGGAGCGGTTATGAAATTAAAATGGGCTATGTTATTGCCAGTTTTTTTGATTCTAGCTGGGTGTGAAGAGCGATACAGGTATCCTTGTCAAGATCCAGATAACTGGGATGAAAAATTCTGTAAAAAACCATATTGTAGTGCTAACGGAACTTGTCCAGAAGACTTAACACACTACGAGAGACAAAACGTAACAATTGATAAAAAAGGCCACGAAGTTTATGTGCCAGCACCACAGCCAAGTAAAGGAGAATGTAAATGATTAGAGAATTATGGGACGGCCCAAGATACACTACAGAAGAACTTAACGCTCGTCTTAAGTTCTTTATTGGTATCGTATTAGGGTTAACACTATTTGGAATTGTGTTCGTTGTTTTATACAGCCTTATTTTTGTTACACAACCAATGAACGGAATGAGCCCTGTCGATAATAAGTTTTTTGAATTAATTATTCCGATTGCTACATTCTTAACTGGTACACTATCTGGTATTATGTTAGCAGGCGATGATAAAGAATTAAGAGCTAAAGCAATCGATGCGGCAAACAAACCGCCTCCACCAAGTGCTCCAGCTCCAGTTTCTGCTCCAAAGCCTTTTAGCCCAAGTCCAATGCCAATGGCAGCAATGGCAGGTGCAGCGGCCGCAGGTGCAGTTGTAGGTGCAGCTATGATGCCTCCAGCTCCAGCAATGCCTACAATGGATAAACCAACACCTAGTCGCCCGCCGTTGGACGAAGATTTTCCTCCATTAGATTGACCTTCTAAGGAGTTTCTTGTATAATTAGTAGTATGAACTACTACAATATACTCGGAGTTAACGAAAACGCTGGTCAGGATGAAATTAAAAAAGCCTATAAAAAATTGGCTATGCAACATCATCCTGACCGAGGCGGCGATAACAAAAAATTTCAAGAAATATCCCAAGCCTACGACACTTTAGGCGATCCTCAAAAAAAAGCTCAATATGACGCAGAACGTAACGGTTTCGGAAATCCGTTTGTTCATATACATTCTGGTCAAGGTTTTCCAGACTTTGGGGACATTTTTGGATTTTCCTTCGGTCAAGGATTTGCACAACATCATAGACAAGTACAAAGAAATAGAGATTTAAATTTAAGAATGGCTGTTTCTTTTAAACAAAGCTTCACTGGAACACAAATTGAAGCGAAGTATACTATCCCGTCTGGAAAAGATAGAACTATAATTGTAGATGTTCCTGCCGGGGTCGTGTCAGGGCAAATACTTAGATACGGAGGTCTTGGTGATGATAGCATCCCGAATATGCCTCCTGGAAATCTTAATGTAACTATTTTGGTTGAACCAGATCCAGAATGGCAGAGGCGAGACAATCATCTTTGTAAATTCTTAGACATCGATGCTTTTGAAGCAATGATTGGCTGTTCTAAGCAAATTGAGTGTTTAGACGGATCAACTATGCCTTTAAAAATAAGACCTGGTATACACCACGGAGCAGAATTCACTAGCAACGGAAGAGGATTCAGAGATCCGGCAACGGGTCGTGTTGGAAGCTTAATAATTATTATTAATATAAAAATCCCTGAAATTTCTAATCCTACGCTAGTACAAAAAATTATTGATCTTAAAAATGAAATTAAAACTTTATCCTGAAGATATTTTAAAAAAAACTTTACCAGAATTCGACTTCGCCGATCCTATAATGGATCCAAGACATCTTGAAGAACAGATGATTGAATTAATGATACAAAGTAATGGTATCGGACTATCTGCCAATCAAGTTGGGTTAGAAGCAAGAGTTTTTGTAATGGTGACTCAGAATCTTAAAGAGGTATATACTCCATTCGCATTGTTTAACCCTAAAATACTAGAATTTAGTATTGAAGAAGAACTTGGGGAAGAAGGATGTCTCAGTTTTCCTGATTTATTTTTCAAAGTTAAAAGACCTGCCAATATTTTAGTCGAATTCTTTGACAGAGATAATAATAAGCATATAATAAAATTAGAAGGTATAGATTCGAGATGTTTTCAACACGAGCTCGATCATTTAAACGGAATTTGTTTTACAGAAAAAATAAGCAAATTAAAATTAGATTTAGCCCTAAAAAAATTAAGGAAACAAAATGGTAGAACCAAGCAACGATCTTCAATTAGTATTTGAAAAATCAATTCAGATTGCTCAAAAATTAAAGCACGAATATCTAACTATTGAGCACCTGTTATTTGCAATGCTTTGCGAAGAGGGTTTCACAAATTGCATTAACGGATTTGGAGCAGATTCAGAATTCCTAAAAAAGAATTTAGAGCACTATTTAAAAACTAAACTTCAAGACATCGTTACAGAACAAACTGAGTTTAAACCAAAAAAAACTTCAGCTGTTGAAAGAGTCTTGAATAAAGCTTTTACACAGGTATTGTTTAATGGAAGACAGCGTATAGAACCTACAGATGTGTTTCTCGCTATGATGAGCGAAAAACGTAGCTATGCCCATTATTACATTCAACAAGTCGGTATCGATAAAGATAAATTTGCAGACTATTTGGCTAACGAAGTAACTGAAATTACAGAGGATGAAGAACGACCGATGGATCAACAAGGAGACAGAGCACTACGAGCATTTACAACTAATCTAAATGACGCAGTAAAAAAAGGTAAAATAGATCCAGTTATTGGTAGAATAGAAGAATTAGAAAATGTTGCTCTATGTTTAGGACGTAGATCTAAAAGCAATGTTCTGTTAGTAGGAGATCCAGGCGTTGGTAAAACTGCAATTGCAGAAGGGCTGGCCTTTAATATTGTTAAGGGTGCAGTTCCTGAATTTTTAAAGTCTTATACTGTTTATAATTTAGATGTAAGTGCTATGCTAGCAGGAAGTAAGTACAGGGGAGACTTTGAAGAAAGATTTAAAGCAGTTCTAAAAGGTTTAGAAAAGAAAGGCAAAACTATTCTATTCATCGACGAAGCTCATATGATTAGTGGTGCTGGAAGTGCAAATAACAGTGCTAACGACCTGTCTAATATGATGAAGCCTGCTCTAAGTAAGGGCAATATCAAAGTAGTGGCTAGTACTACTTGGGAAGAATATAGAAAATATTTTGAAAAAGATCGGGCATTGATGCGACGTTTTCAAAGAATTACTGTAGAAGAACCTACTCCAGAAATGGCCACTCAGATACTTAAAGGTATTAAAAAATATTATGAGCAACATCATAATGTTAAAATTAAAGATGATGCTATTCAAGCAGCTATTAAGCTGAGTGTAAAATATCAAGCAGATAAAAAACTTCCAGATAAAGCAATTGACTTAATTGACTGTGCTGCAAGTAGATTCAATCTAAAAAATGCAGAAGCTAGAGTTATAACAAGCGCCGAGATTGAATTTGAATTAAGCAAAATGGTCAATGTGCCAGCAGAAACTATTGCAGAATCTGAAGCAAATAATCTTTCTAATTTAGAAGATAATATTAAACAAGATGTTTATGGGCAAGACACAGCAGTTACAGAAGTTGTAGATAAAATTTTAGTTAGCCGTGCTGGATTAAAATCGGAAAATAAACCTATCGGTAGCTTCGTATTTATGGGCCCGACTGGTTGCGGAAAAACTGAAACTGCAAAAGCTCTGGCAAAACATTTAGGTGTAAAACTAATTAGATTTGATATGAGTGAATATCAAGAAAAACACAGTGTTTCTAAACTAATTGGTAGTCCGCCTGGTTATGTGGGTTTTGAAGAAAATGCCGGATTGTTAATTACACAAATTCAAGAAAATCCAAACTGTGTATTATTGTTAGATGAAATTGAAAAGAGTCATCCAGATGTTAGCACTATTCTTCTGCAAATTATGGATAACGGTTTTGTAACCGGCAGCAACGGTAAAAAGGCCGATTGTCGTAATGTAGTATTGATTCTAACAACAAATGCAGGTGCAGCCGAATCTGAAAAAAATGTAATCGGGTTTGGTAGTCAGGAAAAAACATACGAAGATAAAGAACTTAAAAAATTCTTTGCTCCTGAATTTAGAAACAGGTTAGATGCAATTATTACGTTTGGAAAACTTTCAAAAGAAACAATGATCAAAATTGTTGGCAAGTTTATGTGCGAAGTAAGAGATCAAGTCAAAGAAAAGCGAATTAAACTTAAAATTAACAACGATGCAATTGATTGGTTAGTTGAAAAGGGCTTTGATAAAAAAATGGGCGCTCGTCCTTTATATAGAGTAATCGATAAAGAGATAAAGCGTCCTTTAGCAAAAATGATATTGTTCGGTGAGTTAAAAGAAGGCGGCATAGTAACTATAGCTGTAGAAAACGATCAAATCGTTCTTAGACCAAAAATTAAAGTGAAAGCAGTAGAAAATGAAATTCTTGAAGAATCATAATGTAAAATATAGTTCTAAACTGTTCCGAGGAAAATACAAATACAAAATTGTGTTTACCTCGGGAGTAGCTGGATGGTTTCGATCTAATAATGCGGACAGTATCTTAGATCATTATGAGAATAATGATTACTATTATTCTAGAAAAGCTTCGCCAAATGATAAAACTCACGCTAAAAAACTAGGAGAATTACTTAAAACAATCGACTCTTGGGCTGTAAGAGTAGAGACTCCTTTTGTTAGTTTATATCTTGATACCGAAAATGATCTAGAAAAAGTTGTACAGTCTTGTAAAAATAGAGTCAAATACGTAGAAATACCTGATCCTAAAAGTCAGAATCTTTTAGCAGAAGGTACAGTATTAGTTAAGAAATTAGATTATAAATTTAAGGTAAGTTTAGGCGCTTCTAATCAAAATCATAGCAATTTTGTTCAGTGGTGCGAAAACAACCCTAAAATCCGTATGCCTAAACGTGCTAAACGCGATCTTAACAAAGATAACAATTCCGGAGGAGGGTTTTTCTATGTTAAGGACGAAAAAGTACTTACAATGGTCAAAATGTTCCTAGGACGCACTATTACTAAAGTGGAAACTGTAGTACAGGGCTAAAAAGCAATTTATAAAGATCCCTTTTACGCTAAATATGTAAAAGGGATTTTTTATGACTGTATCTTCAAGCACTATACTTAGAGAGTATTTAGATATACTTAATGAAGCGGATATTCCAGTAGTTCCAGCAGGAACTGCTCCTATGGCACGCCCTGCTCCACAAGTAGCTCCGGATATTACAGGAATACAACCTGGAACAAAAAAGAGTTTAGATGACGGAACCGCAGTTTCTGTGGGCACTGATGGATCTATTCAACATATGGGGGAATGGGGCACTTCTGTATTCGATCGTACAGGTAAGTTTATAAAAGTCATTAGTCCAACTGTTCAAGGACACAGCCAACAAACTGATACAACTGGTAAAGTTGTTCAAAGATCATATAATCAAGGCGACGTAGGTGTTACACAGAATGCACAAGGAACAACTGCATCCTATACACCAGGAACTGCTGGTGCTCAAACAAAAACAATTCCCGCAAACGAGGATGTAGATAATCAAAACAAAAGTTTATTAGAACATATCGAAGAAGTTGAAAATGAAGGTCCTTTATCTTCAGGGGATTACTTTCACATAGAATTGGCAGAAGACGAAGGCATAGAAACTTGGGTCATAGCAGAATGGAGCGAGTCTGTTCTTATTGAAGCAGATGCTACTGTTCTAAAACTATTAGAAAATCACGGTGCTACGTTTCACGACGAATTAACAGAAGCAGAATATCAAGGACGTAAGGTTCCTTTAGGTAAACCTATGTCCGGAGATGTTAAAAAATCTAAAGTATATGTACGTAAGCCAAATGGAAAAGTTGTCAAGGTAAATTTTGGCGATAAAAAAATGACTATTAAAAAGTCTAATCCTAAACGTAGAAAATCATTTAGAGCACGTCATAACTGTCAGAATCCGGGGCCTCGTTGGAAGGCACGTTATTGGAGTTGTAGGGCTTGGTAATATTATGAAAATAAATGAATTAGTTGATCCGCAAAACTTCAATGCGGAAGAATATGATGTAAAAGAAGATCTAATATTTTTCATGAATAACGATCCAGATTTTTACAGAAAATTTTATTATCCTTCGATGTGTAAAATGAAATTACACGTAGACCGAGGAGACGAGTTTAATACATCTAAGTTTATGCCTCTAATTAAACACGCATACGAAGAATATAAAGTTAAATTTCCTGTAAAAAATATTGATTCCAATTTAAGCGAAGAAGATTTATTAGATATATCTTCTAAAATTTACGAAACCGAATTAGAAAATATCAGCAACGGTCATTATAATATAAAAAAATAAAATGCTTTTAAGAGAACTTTTTGAAAATAAGACTACTAGTGTAGCGATTATATTTGGTCGCTTCAACCCGCCGCACAAAGGGCATCGTGCTGCTTGGGAGTTGGCTAGTAAAGCAGATCGTTGGTTTGTAGGAACGAATAAAAGTACACAAGGACCAAAAGATCCGTTACCTTTTGAAATTAAAATAGAAGCTATGAAAACAATATGGCCAGAAGTTGAAGGACATATTGTAGCAGAGCAAAGCTGGCTTACATTGGCTAGTAAAGTATATCAAAAATACGGAGATGTACAATTACTCTGTTTAACAGACGAAGATTGGGTCACTAAAACAATTACTCAATACAACGGTAAAGAAAGTGCTCACGGATTTTATAATTTTAGTTCTATCCAACAACAACCTACACCCAGACTAAGTTCTGCTACTGCTTTGCGAGATGCAGTAGCAAAAGGTGATAGAGAAGGATTTAGTGATGCAGCCGGCATTGATGCTGATACCGAAGTAGCTGGCAAGGCTTATTTTGATTTAGTTGCTGACTATTTACTACCTTATCAAAATGCTCCTAAAAAGACTTCTAAGAAAAAAGTCACTGAAAAAGAAGATCGTAAATACGTTCCGGTAGATACAAAAACTTGCCCTTATTGCAAGCGTTCAGAAGAAAAATGTTTATGTAGTAAAAAAGAGGATGCTGCTGGTGTAGGAATTATTACAAAACAAAACACAACTAAAGACGTTAATAAAGGAACATTGCGTAAAATGATGAAAGGGTTTAAGTTAATATGATTGACAGAAACAGCGAAGAATTTATTAATAAAGCAATTTATTATGAAGATGAAGTTCCTTACATCACTTATCTGATGGGATTTAAAGAACAACTGACTCAAGAATTCTTAGACAATCATCCTGAATGGTCCAATCGTCACGAACCGTTACAAGGAGTAGAAATTACACATCAGGCCCAATATCATAACGGAAGATGGAAGATGACTCCTTTTTCATATCAAACATCTCCAACATCTACGTCTACTGAGTTCCAACATAATCTAGAAAAATATCCTACTGCTTGTAAGATTGTAGAAGAACTCAGAGGAAAAACTGGCACTGTTATGTATAGTATATTAGAGCCTAAATGCGAACTTAAAAGACACACTGGTCCAGAAAATAGAGACGGATCTATGTTAAGGATACATCTTCCTTTAATTATCCCTGAAGGCGATGTGTTTATAGAAATTAACGGGCACGAAGAAAATTGGAGTCGGCCATTTGGGTTTAATAATCAATACGTTCATAGTGCATACAATAATACTAAACATAGAAGATTAATTTTTATGATTGATATCCAACGAGTGTTCTTAGGATTGCCTCCTGGGAAACCGTGGGATAAGAACGAAGAACATTATGCAGGACCATTTATTAGAAAATCAAAGGAAACACAATAATGGAAGAATTACATAAAGCTAGCAAAGTAGCATTTGCCAGCACTTTTAGTTTTTATCTAAAAGCTCATAACTTTCATTGGAATGTAGAAGGAATACATTTTAAAGAATTACACGATCTATTCGGTGGCATCTATGAAGAAGTCTACGGAAGTATTGACACATTTGCAGAACAAATACGTAGTCAGGGCACCTATGTTCCAGCAAGTTTTCAAAGATTCAGTATGTTAACACAAATAGATGACGAAACAAATATACTTCCTCCAGATGCAATGCTACAAGAGCTGTTAGAAGATAACGAAAAGATTATTAAAATTCTTAAATTAGTATTTCAAGAATCAGAAAAGAACAGCGAATACGGATTCAGTGATTTTATTGCAGGGCGTATCGATGCCCATCGTAAACACGGATGGATGTTAAGGGCAAGTTTGAAAAATGGATGAAATTAGTCAAATTAAAAAGCTAGCAGGCATAAATGAGTTTAAAGGTATGCAAGTATGGGAAGGTAGTAATATTAGCATAACAGGAAACGAAAAAGGCGAAATAATGAAAAAGAAAGGAATCAAACCAGGTACTCCAGATTGGTTTAAACTTTGGTTCAGTTTGCCTTACTTAACTGGCGAAAAGCCGGTAGATGATAAAGACGATTAAAATGCATTTTGATTTTGTAGATATAGGAACTTGCGACTTTGATACTTGTTTAGATCATATATCAGATTTAGGTTCTTGTACTATCCTTTTAGTAGAACCTTTAAAACACTATCTAGATAAATTACCAAATCACACAAATATTGTTAAAGAGAATGCAGGAATTAGTAATTACAACGGAGAAGTAGATTTATATTATTTGCCTGAGAATATAATTGTTAAAAATGATTTTGGAAGATGGACTAAAGGATGTAGTAGTATAGGACACAAGCATCCGTCTATTGAAATATTGCTTCAAGAAAATAATTTGCCTTTAGATTTAATTGCAGTAGAAAAAATTAAAATAATTACATTCAGTGACTTATGTGAAAAACATAGTATAGACTCTATAGGATCTTTAAAAATTGATACCGAAGGACACGAACAATACATATTGCCTGATGTGATAGCAATGATAATGAAAGGTTTTAGAATTGATAAGATTAAATTTGAATATCCGTATTTAGATAAAGTTTTATTAGATAAATTTATATCAGAACTACTAAACTGTAATTATAGAGTTGTTGATCAAACAAGATTAGATTTTATTTTAGAAAAATGAAAATATTTGATATAATTTCAGAACGTCAAGAGATGCCTAAAGGTAATATGGGCCTTACTATCTTCGATATTGACGACACTCTGTTTCACACTACTGCACAAATTAAAGTTATGAAAGACGGAAAAGTTGTGCGTAGTTTAACTAACCAAGAGTTTAACAATTACACATTACAACCTGGCGAAGAATTTGACTTTGGAGAATTTCGTAGTGCAGAAAAGTTTGCTAAAGAAAGCGAACCTATTAAGCCAATGATTAATACTTTAAAACGCATATTAGATCGAGCAGCAAATACAAAAGTTATTATGTTAACTGCTCGTGCAGACTTTGACGATAAAGACAAGTTCTTAGGAACTTTTGAAAAATACGGCATTGATATGAGCCGTGTACACGTTCACCGTGCTGGAAATTTACCTGGCGACGACCCTCCTGCATACAAAAAAGCAATCTGGGTAAGAAAATATCTTAATACAGGAAAGTATAACAGAGTTAATCTCATAGATGATTCTATGAGTAATTTAAAAGTTTTCAAAAGTTTAGAACAAGAATATCCTCAAGTAGATTTTGATGCATATTTTGTTAAACCTACTGGTAGTGTAGCAGTAGTTAGTGAAAGCCGTAGAAGAAAAAAATTACGTCAAAGAAAACAAAATTCACTCTTTAGCAGAAACACAGGCGGAGTATACGGTGCCTGGGGGCCTGGTCCATATGGAGGCTACGGTTATGATGCTGGATATAGCGGCGACGGTGGCGGTGTTGAATCAATTCGAGAAAAAATAGGCGATGTTAGTCAATTCGCAGAGCCTGGAGATACTGTATATTCTATAGCAAGACAAAATAACTTAGACCCTGTTGAGCTAATGAAATTCAACGGCTTTACAAAAGATACAAAACTACAAAAAGGTCAAGAAGTTAAAATTCCTCAGAAAAAATCTTCTACTCCTACAACAACTGCTAAAAAATCCTCGCCTGTAGCAGGACAAGGAGCACAACCTGCTCCTATAACAGGAAGTAATTTAGAAACTACTTTAAGAAGTTTTGCTATTAAAGCTGGAATCAAGGGAAAAGAATTAGCACAATTTTTAGCACAATGTGCTCACGAAACTATGAACTTTGCTAGTTTAGTAGAGTTAGGCGACAATTATAAAAATTATGATCCAAAATTTAATCCAGAAAAAGCAAAGACTCTAGGAAACACTATACCAGGCGACGGCGAGCGCTTTAAAGGTCGAGGATTCATACAATTAACAGGGCGTTGGAATTACACACAAGCCGGACAGGCACTAGGATTGCCTTTAGACCAGAAACCTCAATTATTAGAAAGACCAGACGTTGCTGCGCAGGCTAGTGTCTGGTTTTGGAAAAATCGAGTTCAGCCTAATGTTAGAAACTTTACGGACACAAGATCGGTAACCAGCTATATTAATCCAGGACTGGCAGGATTGCAAAAACGTCACGGATTATTTCAAAATTATTTGAAAACAATGAAATCTGCAGGTGTAAAAGAGTCTGGTACAACAGAAGACTATCATCCAAACGATCCGCCTCCTGGACCAGAAACTAAGCCGACTATGCCAGCAGGTACTGTAAGAGTAGACGTCAGTGATGTTTATGATTGGTATAAGTTAGGACAACATATTAGCAATCTTAAAGGATTAGGCAAACACGATTTTGGAAAGGGTCCTCCAAGTACTATTCTATCATTTGGTAGCGAAGAGGAAGAACACGAATATATTAAAGATTTGATGAAACTGGGTCTTACTACAACTGATATCGATCCTGTTGATCCAAATCAGCCTAAAAATATGAAGCGTCAAAAAGTCGACCCGACATACAAAGTAGATGAAAATTTTGCAGACGGGCGTAATCCGCAAGATAAGGGAGATAGTGCTCGTCACGGTATCCCTAAAAACGCCAGTATAAGCACATTAAAGAGTATTCGTAGCAGCAAAACAGCAAGTCCCCGTAAAAAACAATTAGCCCATTGGCAAATAAATATGAGACAGGGAAAGAAAAAGGAGTGATATATGAGCAGTTTTGAATTTGATTTCACTTTAGCAAAGCTAAAGAAAGTAGTACATAAAAACAAAGAGTTAGATTTATGGTATAATGCGTTTAATACGTATTTGCCTAAATTTTTAATCACTACACCAGCAAGAGTAGCAGGATTCGTAGCACAGTGCCAGCACGAATCAGCTGACTTTACAGCACTACAAGAAAATTTAAATTACGGAGCGAAGGGTCTACGCGGACTATTTGGTAAGTATTTTCCAGATGACGCTACTGCAAAAGCTTACGAACGTAAACCAGAAAAGATTGCTAATAAAATTTATAGCAATCGTATGGGTAACGGGCCAGAAACATCAGGTGATGGATGGAAATATCGTGGTCGTGGCATTCTACAATTAACAGGTAAGAGTAACTATGCTCAATGTAGTAAAGATCTGTTTGGCGATGACACACTAGTTCAAAATCCAGACTTATTACGTACACCAGAATATGCTACACTAAGTGCTTGCTGGTTCTGGTATAAGAATCAATTAAACACCATTTGCGATAAAGGTGATATTGTGTTACTAAGTAAAAAGATTAACGGTGGTACTATTGGAATGGAGGATCGCATTAAGCATTGGAACGATGCATTAGATGCTTTCGAAGAATAATGAGACTAAGAGAATTACTAGGAGAAACTGCAACCGCAGGTGCTACTAGTGCTGGAAACATAGCTGCTGTACCTAATCCTCATATTGCTATTGGAAATATTAAGCAATACGGGAAAGGCGCAGCAGCTCGTCCTCCTAAAGCATCACAGGCTAAGAATCCAGACGGTACTGCTAAAAATGCACTAGATATAAAAACTAACATATTCGGCAGCGGTGCCGTAAAACGATAAATATAGAGTAATGGAGAACGAAATGCACGACGAATTTAATAGAACACCTGACAAACACGAAGCAGCTATGGCTCGCGCTGATTTATACAAATTAGCAAATTATTCGATGAAGCTTTTTAAAATGATCCAAGAAGGTCAAGAATTAGAAGGCTGGGTTCAGGCTAAAATCACTAAAGCAGCAGACTATATTGCTAGCGTATATCATTTTATGGAATACGAAATGAAAACTAGCGAATATGGCGAAACGCTTAACAACGCTGACGTTTATAGCGAAAGCGTTCGTCGTGCGTTTGAACAAAAATTAATGGAAGCCAAAAAACAGGCCGAAAAGATCAAAGCTAAAGCTGAAAAAATGGACGAAGGCTTTGAAGATATGGAAAAATGGTTAAAGGATAAAAGAGGCCCGCAACCTAGTGGCGGCGCTGGCAAAAAGTCCGGTAGCAAATACGGTGGTAGCAAACAAGCAGCTGACAAGGACGAAGAAGAAGATGAAAGCAAGAAGAAAGATAAAAAAGTTAAAGAAGCGGCTAAGCCAGATTATCTCGACTTCGACAAAGACGGCAACAAAAAAGAGCCAATGAAGAAGGCACTAAAAGACAAAAAAGTTAAAGAAGGTGCAGGCTGCAATCAAACAATGGAAGGTAAAAGCTGTCCAGTACACGGAATGAAAGAATGTCCAATGGAAGAATCTGCAAAACCAAGCTCGGGTCTAAGCAAAGAAAAAAAATCTGCTGTGGTTAAACAAGCTAAAAAAGGCGAAGATATTGGAAAGTCAGGAAAAAACTTTGACAAAGTAGCAGCAGCAGCTAAAAAAGGTGGCGCTAAAGATCCTAAAGCAGTAGCAGCGGCAGCTATGTGGAAAAACGTTAAGAGATAATTATGGACATGAAAAAGATATTATCTGCTATAGATGGAGCGAATAAGTCTGTAGCAGATTCTTCGGATATGAAAAAGTTTGTGTCCATAGTAAACGAATCTTCTACAAATAGACTAAGTATGGCTGAACAAATGGCTGTACAACATTATCAAGAACCTCGTAAAGATATTACAAGCCCCGTTCTTAACAAAGACAAAGATGCTAAACCTAGTATGATTGGTAAGTACTTTAAGAAAATTGAAGAAGAACTAGCTGAATCAGAACAACGATACAAAGATCGTGCTAAACAATTAGCAGAACGTATAGTTAATAAAATGCAAGAAGCAGCCAATCCTGCACAACAAGCAGCTATTGCGATATCTATGAAAAAAGCAGGAAAGAAACCAAAAAACATTAAAGAAAATATTGCTACTTTAAAAAAGCTACGTGATCAAATCAGTGAACAAATTGCACAACTAGAAGAATATTATACAGCTCCTCCAACTGATAGTAAAAGCCCTATTCCCGGAGGTCACGTAGCAGGTTGTAAATGTGACGAAGTAGAAGAAGGTCTACGCGATCCAAAGGATAATCCTTGCTGGAAAGGCTACAAGCCTGTAGGAACTAAGAAAAAGAATGGACGTACAGTACCTAATTGTGTTCCTAAAGAAGGGGTAGAAGAATCTATACCTTTTGCAAGTAAAAAACAAAAAACTGGAGAAGCAGGACAGCTAAGAGGACAAGATAAAGTGTCTGTAAAAGGAACAGTTTTAGGTTCTCCAGAAAAAAGTCAAAAAGGATTAAGAGGAAAACTTGTTGGAGGATCCTCTTCATAGTACACACCTTAGGACCGCTATGGTGCGTAGGCGGCTGCTGCCTTAGTGAAACGATTCGCTACCGTGTAACTAAAAAGTGAGCAAGAATATATAGGATAACGATATGGATTTAAGATCCCTAATTTCAAAACTAGAACAAATTGAAAATTTAAAAGAAAACGAAGTAATGGAGGCAGCTCCTACTGAATTTGTTCCTACACACTTTCATAAAAATAATTTAGGTTTTAGAACCTCTGTAATGCTACACAGTGATGGTAAGTTTTATCATAAGACAAAAAATAACCAATACGGCACTCCAGGATACGGTCAAGAAATCATTGCACCCTGGAATGGAAATCCAGAAAATCGTTCTGCTATGAATCCAGCAAGTATCGACGGTGAATTTGTTAATGGACAACCAGTAGATTATCCTGAAGGTATAACTTATAAAACCTTTAATAAAGAAGGTCAAGGTGCAAGAGCATCTGGTACAATGGACACACTTCCTACCGATGATCAAAACAAGACTAGTAATTACACCGGGCAAGATCAAAAAACACCAGAGCCTGCCGCTAGTAAAGAAACCGATGAGTTAGCTAAAGATATCGAAACTGCTACTAAACTGTTAGATAAAGCAGAAGGAAAAGCAGCTACTAGTGGTCAAGCAGCAATGCCAACTAGTACGCCAGCACCAGCAACTCAGCCTGCTATGAGTTATGCAGGTATTAATGTTAAAGAAAGCATTTATTCCAAACTAGTAGAAAGTTTTGGATATGTAGCCGAAGCGTTATCAGCATTGACCCCTGAAGAACAAAAACAATTAACTGACGTAATGAGTAAGCTAGGACCAATGAAAGATCAACGTCCCGAAGTGCAATCTTTAGTAGATCGCTATATGGCATTACAACAAGGCACAGCAGCGACGGAACCTGTTAAAAAGAATGATGAACCTAGTGGTGAGCCTGCTGCGGAACCTAGTGCAGAAGAACCCCTATTAGGACCAGAAGATTTAAAGAAAGCAGTGGCTAGATTTAAAGAATTGTTAGACAAGTCTTTAATGAGAGAGCCAGAAGGTCAAGGACCAATGCCAACTCCTCCAAAACCAAAACCAAGAAAACCAACTAGTGGTCCTTATTTAGGTGCTGGAAATAGTCCTGGAAACGTTACAATGGGCGGTAGTTTAATGGGGCCTGCACACACAGGACAATGGAATGGACAAGATGTAGAAGCTCCTGCAGGTTGGGCTGGTTAAAGGAAAGATTATGAATAATAAAGAATTAATAGCAAAGTTAGCAGAAATAGAAAATCGTATAGACAGACCCATTTACGAAGTAATTTCTGCTGCTGAACAACAAGAACTTACAAAATTATTTTTACAGTTATCTGATCCAAGATATGCTAGTAATCAAGATGTTGCTAGAGAACTAGATCGATATAATAGTGTAATGCGTGACGTTGACAAATATGCAACATCAACATTTCAGCCTGGATCTGATCAAGTTGGTATGCCTGAAGTTCCTCGTCAACCTATGCCTGGAGAGAAAACGGCACCTGGCGGCAAACCGCTTGCTGGAAATCAATTAGCTGTTATGAATATGCAGAAAGATTTAAAAGCAGCTGGTGCTGATTTAGGAACCTACGGTACTAATAAAGACGGTATAGATGGAAACCTCGGTGGTCCGAATAGTAAAACTAGACAAGCTATGAAAAAATATCCGGAAATTGCAAAAAAACACGGATTCAATGCAACTAGCAGCCAAGGAGGTGCAACACCTCCTGAAGGACGAGGAGCAATGCCTGATCCGAATGCACAAGCTGCGGTGCCAGGAAAAACAATGAATGATAATCAAATCGCCGTAGCATTGTACCGATCAATGTCAGGTCTTGGTACTGATAGTACTGCTTTTTATCAAGCTATCCAACAAATTAAATCAGCAAAACAATTCGCAAATGTTAATGCTGCATATAAGAAAGTAGCAGGCGAAGATTTAATGACTGCAATCGAAGATGATTTTGGCGGAGCAGAATTAGGTAACATTCAAAGAATGCTAAGTAAATTTGCGCCGAAAAAAGAGTCATCTGATTTGGAAATAATTAAACAGCTATCCGGAATATAAAAAAAGCCCCGCAAGGGGCTTTTTTATTTGTGCCAATCTGCTTGAAAACAATGTCTCACTTCGTGTCCTATTGTGTGCATATTTGTTTTTTTACCTGTAATGATAGTACACTGATCTCCTTTGAAGAAAGAACAGGCCAACACACCATATCCAAAACCACCATACCCTCTTCTACGACTTTCTTCTTCGCAGGCTTTTTGAACATTGTCTACTACTACCCATTTAATAGTAGATACATCGGTGAAGTTCTTTTTAGTATCGAACATTGCGTTCGGGTTATCCCAATCATTCGCTGTAGCATTAGTAACAGCCAAAATTAAAGAAAATACAAGAAATTTAGCTTTCATAGTTCTAACCAAAGTTGTTTACAGTTCAAGTATTATACACTCAAAACTGTAGTTAATCAATTATTTTGGTTACATTTTGGTTAACAATACTATAACAAACGTTGACATTACTAAAATATTAATTTATAATACAGTTTTAACAGGAGTATGCTATGAGCAGAATGTATGGACCCGAAGAAAAATCTAAATTGGAAAGATTAATTAACGAAGGATCTACTGTACTAAGAGAAATCGAAGATTTACAAGAAGGTCTTAAAGAGACTGTCAAAGCAGTAGCCGAAGAATTGAATATAAAGCCCAGTATTATTAATAAAGCAATTAAGATTGCTCATAAAGATAACTGGAAAGTACACGAAGAAGAATGGGACGAAATCGAAAACATTCTTGGTGCTACTAAAAACTTGCCTCAAGATTAATGAACGAAATTTTCTATAATACCTTTCAATGGATAAAAGATGATTGGAGATCTAATCGTTTACGTTTTGCTGTCGAGTTGCTTGCTTGGATCTTTAGTATTGGTTGTAGTATCACTATGGCAGCAACCGTCCCTAATCCTCCGCTGCTTATTCTTTATCCTATTTGGATTAGCGGTTGTGCTATGTACGCTTGGGCAGCTTGGACTCGCAGGTCGTTTGGGATGCTAGCTAATTATCTTTTATTAGTTACTATTGATATAATCGGCTTACTCAGAATGTTATGATCTGGCCTATTATTATAGAAATCGTTGTTAATTGGTTAATGATGGGCTTAATTTTAGGCATAATATTAACTGGTTGTTTATACTTTGCAATATTGTGCGAAAAAATTGTTGACTGTGTTTTTAAACGCTAAATATTTGCGAGTAAGGTATAATCAGCCACAAATGATTACCCTGGTGTTTGCGAGCCACAAATCGCATATATGGAGAATAGATGTACGTAGACGCATACTTTAATCGCGACTCTGATGTCATACACGTTGTAGAACGTAACAACGAAGGCAAAAGAGTTTTCAAAGAATATCCTGTAAAATATACTTTTTACTACCCGGATGCTAGAGGCAAATTTACCAGCATTTATGGAGAGTCATTAAGTAGAATTGTCTGTAAGACTTCAAAAGATTTTCACAAAGAATTAAAAATACACAGTAATCAAACACTGTACGAAGCAGATATCAATCCGATATTTGTTAGTTTAAGTGAACACTATTTAGGACAAGACGCTCCTAAACTCAATGCTGCATTTTTCGATATTGAAGTAGATTTTGATCCCGAACGAGGATATGCAGCACCAGATGATGCATTTATGCCTATAACTGCTATTGCTGTTCATCTGCAATGGTTAGATACTATGGTGTGTTTAGCTGTTCCTCCAAAAACAATGACAATGGACGAAGCTAAAAAGGCAGTAGAAGAATTTCCAAATACAATGCTATTCGAAAACGAAGCAGATTTATTAGAAACCTTTTTAGATCTAATACAAGACGCAGATGTATTGTCAGGCTGGAACAGCGAAGGCTTTGATATTCCATATACTGTTAATCGTGTTACAAAAGTCTTAAGCAAAGATGATACTAGACGTTTTTGTTTGTGGGATTTACATCCTAGAAAGAGAGAATATGAAAGATACGGAAAAACAGCACAGACCTATGACTTGGTTGGACGGGTACATCTCGATTACCTCGAACTATATCGTAAGTACACCTATGAAGAAAGACATTCCTATCGATTGGATGCCATCGCGGAATATGAACTCGGAGAAAATAAAGTTCTTTACGAAGGCACGTTAGACCAATTATATAACAACGACTTCAAAGAATTTATTAGATATAACAGACAAGACTGTGCTCTGCTAGATAAATTAGACAAGAAATTAAAATTCCTCGACTTGAGTAATAAACTGGCACACGAAAATACTGTATTACTACAGACTACAATGGGTGCTGTGGCTGTGACTGAACAGGCTATTATTAATGAAGCACATCGTAGAGGATTCCAAGTTCCTAATAGAACAAAAATGAGCGAACGTGAGGATACTGCGGCAGCTGGTGCTTATGTTGCATATCCTAAAGAAGGCATTCAAGACTGGGTAGGTTCACTAGACATTAACAGTCTGTATCCTAGTGCGATTCGTGCTTTAAATATGGGCCCAGAAACTATTATAGGGCAACTACGTCAAACAATGACCGAAGAGTTTATTCAAAGTCAAATGGCAAAAGGTAAAAGTTTTGCTGCTAGCTGGGAAGGAAAATTTGGTACTTTAGAATATGAAGCAGTAATGAATAAAGAAATTGGTACAGACATTACTGTGGACTGGGAACAAGGCTCTAGCGAAATACTAAGTGCTGCTCAAGTATATCAATTGATCTTCGAAAGTAATCAACCTTATATGTTAAGCAGCAATGGCACTATCTTTACTTACGAAAAAGAAGGTATTATACCAGGACTACTAAAACGGTGGTATGCTGAACGTAAAGAAATGCAGGCCAAACTAAAGGAATGTATTGCTAATGGAAATAAAATTGAAGAAGAGTATTGGGATAAAAGACAGCTGGTTAAGAAAATTAATCTTAATAGTCTGTATGGTGCTATTCTTAATCCTGGCTGTAGGTTTTTCGATAAAAGAATCGGTCAATCGACAACATTGGTTGGACGACAAATCGCAAAACATATGGCGGCAAAAGTGAATGAAATTATAACAGGAGAATATAACCATGTTGGAAAAGCTATTATCTACGGCGATACTGATAGCTGTTATTTTAGTGCTTATAAGACGCTTAAACGTGAAATTGATTCTGGAAAAATTCCGTGGTCAAAAGAAACAGTAACAATGCTGTATGATCAAATAGGAGAAGAAGTTAATCAAACCTTTGCAAAATTTATGGAGGAAGCATTTCACTGTCCCAAATCTCGAGGAGATGTTATTAAGGCAGGTAGAGAGATAGTGGGATCCAAAGCATTGTTTATTACTAAAAAACGTTATGCTGTTCTCTACTATGACAAAGAAGGAAAACGTGTAGATGTAGATGGCAAGCCTGGAAAGATCAAAGCTATGGGCCTAGACCTCAAACGTAGTGATACACCTGAGTTCATACAAGATTTTCTAAGTAATGTTCTAGAAATGGTCTTAACTGGAGCTGAAGAACAAGAAGTATTGGATTATATCAGCGAGTTTAGAATAGCGTTTAAAGCAAGACCAGGTTGGGAGAAAGGATCCCCCAAACGTGCAAATAACATTACAGAGTATCATCACAAAGAGGAAAAACAAGGTAAAGCTAATATGCCTGGGCACGTAAGAGCAAGTATTAATTGGAATACTTTAAAACGTATGTTCAACGACAAGTATAGTATGAATATTACAGACGGTGCTAAAGTTATTGTTTGTAAATTAAAGGAAAATCCTTTAGAATATAATAGCGTAGCATATCCTGTCGATGAACTGAGGCTACCGCAATGGTTTAAAGACCTGCCGTTTGATCACGCAGAAATGGAAGCAACAATTATTGATAAAAAGTTAGAAAACTTAATTGGCGTTCTAAATTGGAACATTCGTAGTACTGAAGAAAAGAACACTTTTAATAGTCTTTTCGAAATGTAAATCTAAATAACCTTAAGGAGAATAAAATGAAAGATATTTTGACCGACATCGTAACACATACACACAGCTTAGGTATCATTCCATTAGTTAAAATTACTGGAACTGATGCCGAAACACTTATCGAATCAATGGCCGAGGATCGAAGTGTAATCATCAATGCTAAAACTAATAATCCTGTTAGCGAATTTTCAGGAACTTTTGGTATGCCTAACTTGGACAAATTAAACCTGCATCTTCGAAATCCCGAGTACAAAGAAAATGCAAAAATTGAAGTAATCGTAGCTGAAAGAAACGGAGAAGACATTCCCGTAAGTCTGCACTTTGAAAACTCCACTGGAGATTTTGTTAACGATTACAGATTTATGAGTCAACAGATCATTAACGAAAAACTAAAAACTGTCAAATTCAAAGGTGCGCAATGGGATATCGAGTTAGAACCGAACGTAGCTTCTATTGCAAGACTAAAACTGCAAGCGGCTGCACACACTGAAGAAACAGTGTTTCAAGTCAAAACTGAAAATAGTAATCTAGTATTTTTCTTTGGAGATGCAAGCACTCACGCAGGAAGTTTCGTATTTGAAGCCAATATCAAAGGCAAACTAAAACAAACTTGGAGCTGGCCTGTTACACAAGTATTAAGTATTCTCAATCTTGACGGAGATAAAGTAATGAAAATCGCAGACGCAGGTGCAATGATGATTACCGTCAATAGTGGTCTTGCAAGTTATGATTACATTTTACCAGCACAGACAAAATGATTACATTGACACTTAATTTTATTAAATCACATATTCCACAAATGGAAATGTTAGGAGTAGTGATGCGTATTATAAGTTTTACATTAGTATCTTGGTTAGGCCCAAACAGTCCTTTTATGTTTGTTTGGGTCTTTAATACAATAGATGCTATACTACTAACTTATTGTGCAACACTAAAACAAGACAAAGCCTATACATTATTAAATGGCTTTTGGATCTTAGTTGGTATAATTGGAATCGCGAGAGCGGGAGGATGGTTATAATGTCAGAAATGAGACAAAAAGATCAAGCAGATTTTGATCTAGAAACATTTATAGATTTATTTGATACAGCAATGACGTCGGATAATCCTGCTGTAAAAAAAGCACTTAAGAATTTAATTCTAATTAGTACACTCGTAGATGCAAAATCTGATTACGGTTCGAGACAAGGACCGTTGCGTAGATTAGTCGAAGATATTAAACATCTTAATCAACGTCTTACAAATTTAGAAATGGAAAAACAGTATAAGTCAACTTATACTGCGCCACCTAGTACTGGAACTTGGCCTAGCGGTCCGGGTTATGTACATACTGGACCAACTCCAGCAACACCTATGTGGCCACAAACAATTCCTAATACTGTTGCGCCTACTGCTGTTCCTGGAACTGGGTTACCTCCTGGTACTATTTGGAATTCAACAACATCTAATGTTGCCAGTACAGCACAAGTATCAGCAGACAGTCTATTAGAAAAATTAGAGATTAAGGTACAATGACTACACCATTAAAAACTGACCTATCCGCAGAGCAAAAAGATTACGCATATTTCTTACCTGCTACAAGTGGCTTCTATGCCACTTTTATAGGTAAACAACGTTATGGTAACTATGTAGATCCTGCACGTATACCTCAAGTATGGAAGAATGGCGTCGAAAGCTTAAATTACTTAGATCCAGACAAGGGCTTATTTTACTACGACCATTGTCTTTATAGTGCTGGGCACGCCAATCTTGATCTAAATAAACAAGATGATAGCGAAGATATGTTTCGTAATCGTAATCGAGGAACTAGTTGGGTACTAGGAGACTCAGGCGGATTCCAGATAGGTAAAGGTAAATGGGAAGGCGATTGGAAAGATCCTAACTGTCCTAAGGCACAAAAGAAAAGAGAAGCAGTGCTTAAATGGATGGACGGATTAATGGATTACGGAATGTGTCTTGATATCCCTGCTTGGGTTAGTCGTAGTCCTGCTGGACAAAAAGCTACTGGTATTACTAGTTACGCAGAAGCAGTACAAGGCACATATATCAATAATGAATACTTTATTAATAATCGTAACGGTAATTGTAAATTCTTAAATGTGTTACAGGGCGAAAATCATACTGATGCAGATGATTGGTATGATAGGATGAAAAAATATTGTGATCCTACAATCTATGGCGACCGTGCATTTAATGGGTGGGCTATGGGTGGGCAGAATATGTGTGATGTACACCTTGTACTGAAGCGTCTAGTCGCACTGAGATTCGACGGACTGTTAGAACAAGGGCAGCACGATTGGATGCATTTCTTAGGAACAAGTAAGTTAGAATGGGCATTGCTGTTAACTGATGTTCAACGTGCTGTTAGAAAGTATCACAATCCTAATTTTACAATTAGTTTCGACTGTGCAAGCCCATTTCTTGCTACTGCAAATGGTCAAATATATGTAAGCACAGAAATTGAAGATCGTAATAAATGGCTGTATCGTATGCTACCAAGTGCTGATGACAAAAAATATGCAACAGACACAAGAGAATTTATTGATGCAGTTAATCAGGATAACATATTCAAAGGACGTACATTTACAAATAGTCCTGTAATGGAAAATGTTCCTATTAAAGATATTTGTATCTATAGACCTGGCGACCTAAATAAAATAGGTAAAGAAGGTCGTACAAGTTGGGATAGTTTTAGTTATGCTATTATGATGGGGCATAATGTGTGGCAACATATCAATAGTGTACAAGAAGCTAATCGCCAATATGATGCAGGCTTATGTCCAGCTATGTTAGTAGATGAACGATTCGACCAAGTATTCTTCAAAGACATTGTCGAAGCGATTTTTGCTACTAGCGATAAAGGCATCGCTGATGCTATTGTAGAAGAATACAGCAAATTTTGGATGGCTATACCTGGTACAAGAGGAGCTACAGGAAAACGAACTATTAATACGAGTACAACCTTTACCAATTTATTTGACGTAATAGAATCGGATGCTGTACAATACGAAGAGTCAGATGAACAAGACGAATCCAAACTTGATGAACTTGAAGAAAGTGTAAAATGATTACTATTAAAGACTTTATGGAAGTAGTAGACTATCGTATTACCGAAGGTAGCGATTATCTTTGGAAATGTTTTGGTCCAAATGTACACAGTTTAGACTGTTGGAATGGTAGCCACGAAGGATTCAGCGTTGGTATTGTATTTGATACAAAAAATACAACTGTGTATAAATTCGAAGCACACGATTATAGTAAACAAAATAGCTATCGTTGGGTACATCCTGATTGGAGAGAAATCTACGAAAACGAAGCTAAATCTCGAGGTGTCGACAATACACAAGCATATGACAATGTAAAATACACCGATATCGATTTATCTGAGGACATTCTTGAAAAAGCGTCTTGTATCGTAGCCGGAATTGATTATGACGAACGTATTCGTGTGCCATTAGATCTTCCAGAGAGTCTTATAAACAAACTATTTAGAATTGCACACGAACAAGATATCACTCTAAACGAACTAGTAGAAAATATCATCAAAGAAGAAATTGCATTTCGCAATCACGATTTATGAAAAGTCTTATTATAGGAATGGGCATCGGTCAACTGTATAAAACAGTTTTGACCAATCTTGGTGCTGAAATCACCACCGTAGATTCAGATATCAGTAAAGGTGCTGACTTTCCTGATGCTGTATCTGCTGTAATGGCACGTGGTCCTTTCGATACAGCACATATTTGTACTCCAAACTTTACACATTTTACTATTGCTACTAAGATAGCACACGATTGTAAAATTGTGTTTATTGAAAAACCTGGTGTGGCTACTGCTGGAAACTGGGCAACTCTTGTACATTCATTTCCTGATACACGCTTTATGATGGTCAAAAATAATATGTGGCGTGACAATATCGAAGAAATGCGACTAAATGCCGAATCTGCTGATGAAATAAAATTTAATTGGATTAACAAGGATCGTGTGCCCAGCCCTGGTAGTTGGTTTACTACTCGCAAACTGGCATTCGGCGGTGTAAGTAGAGACTTGATGCCGCACTTACTAAGTCTTTACATTGCTTTAAATTCTAATTGGCTTAAAACCGGTATGACACACAAGGCTAGTTTGATGCGTTGGCATATCAAAGACTTAGTTAATACAGAATATGGTAAAGTTAATCCCAATGGTGTCTATGATGTAGACGATGTTTGTTCTATTGATTTCGGAAAATGGAAGTTAACTGCTGACTGGCGTAGTATGGATAAGGATCGCAGAAATATCGAAATGCGATTTGGAGGCAGTGTTCTAACACACGAACTAGGCCTATGTCCAGAATACGCCTACGAACGTATGATTAAAGAAGCGTATAGCCGACTGTCCGATGATAAGTTCTGGGATAAACAATTTTTAATTGATTACTGGATCCACGAAAGGATAGAACAGTTTTGAAATTAGTGAAACTATTAAGAACCTACGGCGATGGTAAGTTTGTAGAAGAGGACTGGATTAAACCTGAACCTACTGACAGCGAAATTGAAGTCAAGGCGTTAATGACTGGTGTATGTCGCAGCGACATAGATATGATGCTAGGCAATTTTCCTACACTACCTGCTAGTATGAGCGGGCACGAAGGGTTAGGTCTTGTAACTAAAGTCGGCGATAATATGCTTAATGTTAAAATTGGTGATATCGTTGCTACAAGAGGCGAGCCAGCTTATGCTGATTACTACAATGTCAGAGCTAAAGAATTTGTTGTAGTACCTGATGTAGATCCTAAATATATTCTTGAGCCAGTGGCCTGTGGTGTAAATCTTATCAAACAACATATAGATATAATTAGAAATCACACATATGGACGTTGTCTAATTATTGGCAGTGGATTTCTTGCTTGGATCGCTTATCACACTATTAAATTAGAATATCTCAGATTTGCATCCATAGAAGTATGGGGTAACAGTAATAAAGATTTATGGGCACCTACAGGAGCATTAGTTTCCGAACCTAATCATAAAAAATACGATGTAATTATTGACATACGAGAACACGATTTGGTTCTTAGACGTCAACTATTAGAGACTGGTGGCATTTGGGTCATTGCAGCAGAGAAAGAACCAATCGTTACTAAATTTAGTGAATTACTTTGGAACGCTAATACTATTTTATTCCCTAGTCCTCGTCATTATAGATTTTATGATTCAATGAGTGATGCAGCTCTTTGGGTTAAAACAAATAATTTAGATGTTGACAGATTTTGGACCAAGTGCTATAATCGCAACACTGAATGGCAACAAGCATTCGAAGATGGATTAAACAGACCACAAGGCTACAGTAGAGGCTATATTAAATGGGATTAAACACTGAAGAAAGACAAGACGTAATCTTCTTTACAGGTTACGAAGTTGAACACACTGTGGCACACGGTATGTACACTTTATTTGTTGTTGGAACACCCTCGTTGGAAAAGATTTTAGATATTGCCAACGAAAGCCAATCTAACATTGATGAAGCAAAACGTATTAAGCAAATTTATTTTGGTACTAGTCAAAGTTTTAATCCAGAAACATACGATGACTGGAAAACTTGGGATAAACTTATTCAAGGATGTTTAGCACACGACTACTGGGTATGTTTAGATTTCGACTCTAAATATGCCGAGGAAATACACGAAGAAGGCTGGTGTGAAGAAGATAGATTCATTCCAATGATTAGTGTAAAATTACCTTATATTAAACTTTACAACTATAACACAACAATTAAAATCGACGACCGTACTTGGGGTGCTACTAATCCTGGTGTATGGACCCATCAACTACACGATCTTATGAGTAAAGAAAAATACACTTATTGGGATCAATATACACAAGACACTAAACTATGAAAACGGATTGGGCTTCTACCAAAGTATATAACGTTTCCTTAAACGGAATAACTGATCCTTGGGAAATTATAAACAAGATTAAACAGTTAAATGTCAAAAGCTATGTTTATGAAATTAGGCATAAAAATACTACAATAAAGTATGGTATGAGTGATGCTACTACTACCCAACAAGGAGAAAGAATCTATAGACAAATTGGACACTTAGATTCTTTTAAGAATAAAAAGCTTGTTGGTCCAAATGGATCTGAGTTTTTAGAAATTAATAAAAAGTATAAAAACAAATACGGCATCGATATAGATCATAATGATATAACTATTACTATTTGGTCCTTTGACAACTATAATTTTAGAACTTTAGATACAGTTAAAGAAATTATAGATGCAGAAACCGAATTAATTGAAACTTATAAAAATCAATATGGAGAATTAACGATTGGAAATATTGACGATAACAAACTGTGGAGAAGAAAAGCAGCACCAAGAAGTGATGTATTTAAAGCTATTTTTGGCGAATAATCGATATGATCATCAAACAAGACATTAGACCAAATAAAATGATTTGGGTTACTTTTCGAAAGGAAGGTATTCACAAGTATCCAGCAGCACTAACCGATCCTAACCTAGCAACAGGAGACAAGTATGACGTTTCGTTCCTCGGCTATCCTCATAGGCATATTTTTCATTTCCGTGTGTGGATTAGCGTTAATCACAACGACAGAGACATTGAGTTCATCCAGTTTAAAAGATGGCTTGAAGAATTGTATAGTGGCAACCAAGCTGTATTGCAACTAGACTATAAAAGTTGCGAAATGATGTCTGACGAATTATATGACATCATCAAAGCAAAATATCCAGATCGTGAGATTTGGATTGAAGTCTCCGAAGATGGAGAAAATGGTAGTTTTATCAAATATTAATTTTAACTTTTATTAAAAACAAGGAATCAAAAAATGGCTAAAAATTACAAAGGCTACGCATACTTCGATAACAATCCTAATATCGTTAAAATCTTTGACGATCTAGAAGCATTGCTCGACTTTTGTCGTTTTGAGTTACTGCCTTTTAACGAGGCAGATCTTTATAACAAGCAAAGTGAAGTTTGGAATAAATTCACTCAGGCGAATAGACATTATAAAGGTCGTAACGGAAACTTCCGCAAACAAAGAGAACGTCAATGACCGTTTATGTTGTAGACCTGGAGGCAGTAGAAACACGTTATACTGCCCAATGGAAATCTCATTTACCTAATATTCTTAGAAAGTACAACAAGAATGTTGAAATTATATCTGGCCCTGAGGATATTCCTCGTGCCACTACTCCTGGCGCCTTTCTTAATTTTGGTGGCACTAACATCTATAAGTCTTGCCAAACTGAGAAAATTAGCCGGCTATTCGTAGAAGGCAAAGTAAAAGCTTACGATCACTTTTTGTTTACTGATGCGTGGCATCCAGGCATCATAAACTTAAAGTATATGAGTGAATTATTAAGTATCCCTGTTAAAATTCACGGATTGTGGCACGCCGGCAGTTATGATCCACAGGACTTCTTAGGGCGACTAATTGGAAACAAACCCTGGGTTCGGAACACTGAAAAAGCGTTTTTTGACGCCATTGATCATAATTACTTTGCTACAGACTTTCACATAGAAATGTTTGTAGATAATTTGTTAATGAACGGTCTTAAGTCAGAAAATCCTTGGTACGAAGAAGACTTTAACGACTTATTGAACAGTCAGAAAATTATTCGTGCTGGATGGCCAATGGAATATTTTCAAGATATATTTGTTCAATATCAAGGAATGCCTAAACGTGACTTAATTCTATTCCCCCACAGATTAGCACCAGAAAAACAAGTTAATATCTTTAGAGACTTAAAAGAACTGTTACCTCAGTATGAATTTGTAATTTGTCAAGAACAAGAATTGACAAAAAATGAATACCATAATTTATTAGGCGAGGCAAAAATTGTGTTCAGTGCTAATCTACAAGAAACATTAGGAATTAGTTGTTACGAAGGTTGTGTACTAAATGCTATTCCTATGGTTCCAGACAGACTCTCATATACAGAAATGTACTATGACACATTCAAATATCCTAGCAACTGGACTGATACGTGGGACAATTATATGAACCATAAGCAGATGTTGGTAAAAACTATTATAGATCATATGAGTTTTTACGAAACAAGACTACCCTTGTTGCACAAACAAACGGAGGCATTACGTGAACAATTCTTCTCAGGAACAAACATTTACAATAACCTTAAATGAGATTGAAGAAAGTCAATCCGCTGATGATATAATCATTAATACAGTTGATTGGAATACTAGTAGTATTCCTAGCCTTACTACTTCTGACATTGTTACATTAACTGGATCTACTTATAATAATTCATCTGGAATTACTATTGGTCAAATTGAAACCATCGATTTAAGTAAAATTGATAGTTTTGGAGATTTTACAAATTTATTCAAAGAGGAATTCGAGGGACGTTTTCCAGATTATGATAGAGTTATGGAAATGTGTAAAGAGTATCCAGGACTAGAAATTGCTTACCGTAAATTTAAAGAAGTTTACACAATGGTTAAGGAGGATTACGATGGCAAACAGCGTGAACGCCGGAATAATTGGTAATGGTACAACTTTAACTATTCCTACTAACACTACTAGTACTAGTCAAATTTATGTTAGTAATGGACTTACAACCGGACCAACATACAGCTATCAAAATAGTACTACCTTTACTAATTCTTCCGGAAAAGAAGTTATGCGAATTCCATCAGGAGACGAAGCCTCATTACAAATTACTGGAAAAATTAAATGGAACGGTGAAGACTTGGAAGAAAGATTAGAACGAATAGAAAGTTTGTTGCATATTCCTACACGAGATGTTATACTCGAAGAGAAGTATCAAAAACTTAAACGTCTTTGGGACGAGTATCACACTGCTCTTGAAGAATATAAAACTTGGGAAAGGCTAAAGAATACAAAATGATCGAACAACTTATTACAGACAATCCTGGATGGAAACTAAAACTAAAAGTCAATGACTGCTCTCGTCCTGTTGGATTAAAACATCTTATGTTTACTGGAGAACAGTACAATGAAAAAGGTGAATTAACCAATACTAGCACATATGATTTCTTTCTTAATCAAGAAGAAATAGCTAAACTTTGGATGACTTTAGCCAACGGTGTACGATGAAAAAGATTTATTATAGTTGGAACGATATTCAAGGCGCTACTTTTGACGTAGCACGCCAAATTTATAAGGATGAATGGCGTCCTGATTATATTGTAGGTATCACTCGTGGCGGCTTAATTCCTGCTACACTGTTAAGTCAATATTTAGAAGTGCCTTGCGAAACACTTAAGGTAAGTTTACGTGACAGCGGAGAATGTGAAAGCAATCTTTGGATGGCTGAAGATGCATTTGGTTATGTTCCTATGGATCAAAGAGGCACTGTGAATTTTGAAGTCACTGGATTGTCTGTGAAAGAAGATAGCAGTCATCCAGAACGTAAGAAAAATATCTTGATTGTAGATGATATTAACGACACAGGTGCTACTCTTGCGTGGATCAAAAAAGATTGGCAGTCAGGATGTTTGCCTAATAGTTATGCCTGGAAAAATATTTGGCACAATAATGTACGCTTTGCTACCATTGTTAATAATATGAGTAGTAAGGAAACAGTAGATTATTCATCCTTTGAAATAAACAAAGCAGAAGAAGATTGCTGGATTGTTTTCCCGTGGGAGGAGTTCTGGCGTGGATGATCGTGTGTTAGAACGCTTTGCTCTAAACTGGAATATGCAGATTAGAGAATCCTATAGAAAAATTCGTAGACCTAAAAAGTTGAATGTAATGGATTACTATGATGATAAACTTCATCGATTCATAGAATCAGAGGAATTAGACTGCTATGAAATTACTATTCCTAAAAATGATTTACACGCTCTTGCACAAATCGAACAAAATAATAAACACTTAGATAAAAAAATAGTAGAACAAGACGATTACATTAAACATCTTAAACGTCGAGAAAGTATTGAGATTAAAGCAAGAACAAACAATCCAGCTGTTAAAAAGGCTTGGGATAACTATCGCACATTAATGAATTTGGTATATAATGACTATGTTGACCGCTATTGAAAGGGCTTTAAACAATGGGAGTGCTCCTTGGAAAGAAATTGAATACAGAACAAAAGACTTCTGGGTATTTAAAGATGGGTTCCCAGTCACAGAAGGACATTTGTTATTTGTGCCGACCCAAGAAACCTGGGAATCCCTCGCTGCCTGTTACAAAGCAGCATACGATTTCGGCTACGAAGGCATAAGAACAGAACGTTGGGATGCATTTAATGTTGGTCAGAATGTAGGCGAAGCTGCTGGTCAAACTGTAATGTATCCGCACGTTCATATGATACCAAGAAGAATTGGAGATATGGATGACCCAAGAGGAGGAGTTAGACACGTTATACCCGAAAAAGGAAATTACAGACGTAACGTATAATGTCTGGATCAACTGGTCTCAAGAATATATGCCTTGGAACGAGATATGTATTAAGGTAGTAGAAGTTTTTGGATTACCAGGTGATCGATACCAATGGCATCCTACTGTAGATTTAATGTGCTTTAGCTTCAAATCTGAAAAAGACTTCACATTATGTGAAATTCTTTTAAGTGAATACATCATAAAATGAATTACGAAAAGATTGGTATCATTGGACACGGTTATGTGGGCGAAGCAATTGCACAAGCAATAATGCCGCCCCTACAAGCAATAATTACAGATCCGGCTAAAGGATTCACTGCGGCATATAGTGACATAAAAAAAGAATGTACTGCTATTTTTATCTGTGTCCCAAGTCCTCAAGATGAGAACGGTTACTGCGATACTAGTATATTAGAAGATGTATTAGAAAACTTACGAGATTATAATGGCACTATCATTAGTAAAGTCACTGCTCCTCCTAGATTTTATGAAGAACAGGCAAAAAGATTTCCTAATTTAGTATATGTACCAGAATTTTTAAGAGCAACTAGTCATTTTACTGATTTTACAAGTGCTAAATGGCTTATTGTTGGTGGAACTGTTGGAGCTCATCAAAGAGAAGCTATTAGAATATGTAAGATGCTACAACAAGATCTTACACATATAGAGCTATGTGGTATCGGCGAAGCAGCATTTGTCAAATATTCTATAAACTCTTTCTTAGCTCTTAAAGTCGTTTTCATGAACGAGCTATATCAATTATCAGAAGCACACAATTACAACTGGCGACAACTACAATATCTTATGTTAATGGATGAGCGTATTGGAAAAAGTCATACACAAGTACCTGGACCAGATGGACATTATGGGTTTGGTGGTGGGTGTTTTCCAAAAGATACCGAAGCACTACTAAAATATGCTAAAGATTTAGAAGTAAACCTAAATACATTGGACACAGCCGTAAAGAAAAATACTTTACTAAGGTTGACAGAACCTAAATAACATATTAAAATAGCAACAAAGGAAAAACTATGGTATATAATAAAATGTACGAAAGTAACGACGAAACAGCATTAGATGCAATGGCAGGTGAAGGTGGGTATAAAGAATCAACATTATCAGCTGCGATTCGTGCTAAAATGAAACGCGATGGTAAAAGATTCTGGGCAGGAGATAACATCAGTGATTATCTTCACGACAGCGATAAAGAACATTTAATTAACGAAGCAACAGAAGCATTTGAACAAGTACTAGATAGTTTGCTTATTGATAGAGAGAATGATCCTAACAGTAAAGGCACAGCACGTCGTCTTGCTAAAATGTATTTTAACGAAATTATGGCAGGTAGATATGAACCGGAACCAGATTGTACAGCGTTCCCTAATGATAGTGAGGAAAGATATGAAGGTATGTTGGTCGTCAGAAGCGAGCTTCGTAGTATGTGTAGTCACCATCATCAGCCTGTTACTGGTGTCGCTTACATTGGTATTATCGCGGCCCAAAAACTTATTGGTTTGTCAAAGTATACCCGCATCGCACAATGGTGTGCTAGACGAGGAACTCTACAAGAAGAATTGTGTAATGATATCGCTAAAGAAATAATGAAAGCAACAGATGCTAAAGATGTGGGTGTATATATTCAAGCCACACACGGATGCTGCGAAAATAGAGGCATTATGGCACATAGCAGTTTAACACAAACTACAGTATTAAAAGGTGCGTTTAAAGACGACCAAGGCACAAAGAAAGAATTCTTTGATAATATTAAACTACAACAAGATTTTGCACCACGATAACTAAGGAGAAATAAAATGAATGTAAGCGACAAATTAACTAAAGTTTCTGATAGTTTCACTATCAATATGTATGACAACGGATTTATGGTAGAAGTTTCTGGTCGGGACGATGAAGGAGAATGGAAGTCTGCAAAAGTATTATGTCAAGATTTAGAACAAGTTATTGCCATAGTCACAGAAGTTTCTACAATGGAACGAGACTAAATGAACAAGGACGTAGAAGACATTCTTTATAGAATGAAACATCTTAAAGAATACAAAATTATACGCAATGTATCCGAAGGATTTGTTCTTAACGGAAAAATGCCTTATGACATCAAGCTTGACAAGAATAATGTATTAACTGTAACATTAATGGCTGTTAGCAAAGATGAAGCAGAACGTCGCGTCAGCGAATTTATTTCAGGAATGAATGATGATAACTAAATGGTTTAAGAAAAAATTTAGAGAATGGTCCAAGGAAGCTTGGTATTCTGAGCAAAACGCAGAAAAAATGGCAGCTCAAATAGGTACTGTTGATTCTGTTCACGGTGGCACATTAGATAGCGAACCTACATTACAGTTTACAGTATATAATGCTATTGGTGGCAAAGTTGTAGAATTTAGAACTTACGATAAAAACAGAGATCGAAGACATCATCAAGTTTATATTATCAGCAAAGATGAAGACTTCGGTGAAAAGATTGGAAAAATTGCTACATTGGAGACATTAAAGCAATGAGTAAAATAAAAATAGCAGAACTATTTTACAGTATACAAGGAGAAGGACGCTTTATGGGTGTTCCTTCTATTTTCTTACGTACATTCGGTTGCAACTTTACTTGTGCAGGATTCGGTATGCCCCGTGGAGAACGTAGCACAGCAAATGATAAAGTTTTCGAAAGTATTCACTTATACAACACGTATGAAGATCTTCCTATAGTAGAAACAGGATGCGACAGTTATGCTAGTTGGGATCCAAGATTTAAAGATCTTAGTCCTGTACTTACTGTAGATGCTATTGCAGATAGAATAGTAGAACTTCTTCCAGACAATAAATGGAGAGATGTACATTTAGTTATAACCGGTGGTGAACCTCTATTAGGTTGGCAGCGTAGTTATCCGGATTTGTTAAGTCACGATAAACTTAAAAAATTAAAAGATATTACATTTGAAACTAATGGAACTCAAGAATTAACTAAAGAATTTAAATTATATCTTTACAAATGGTCTCATAAACACGGTTATCATAATTTAACATTCAGTGTAAGTCCTAAATTAAGTGTTAGTGGTGAAAAACGTGAAGATGCTATTCGTCCAGATATTGTAAGAGAATACGAGGACCTAGGACATACATATCTTAAATTTGTTGTAGCAACTAACGAAGATGTCGACGAAGCATTAGAAGTAATTGAATTATACAAAAAAGAAGGGTTTAGTGGACACGTATATTTGATGCCTGTTGGTGGCGTTGAAAATATATATGCACTAAATAACAGGCGTGTTGCAGAGCTTGCAATGAAACACGGTTTAAGATACAGTGACAGATTGCAGGTTCCGCTATTCAAAAATGCTTGGGGAACCTAATGAAAGACTTTATTAAAAAAATAACAGGTATTAAAAAAATACAAGAAGAAAAAGAACTTCTTGAAAAAGAACGTGCCGAAGTACTTGCTAGTATTGCCGAAGCTAAATCCAAAGAAGAAGAAGCTAAACGACAAGAGGAATTGGCTAAAATGACTCCAAAGGAACGAGCTACTGCTAAAAAAGAACCTTGGGTTAGCGTTTTAGACACTCACGTAAACAAAGATAACATTCGAAATGGATTTTTTGAACTTGACTGGAATGAGTATTTTATAGTACAATTGAAGCAAGCTGGATACGGATTTGATGGAGATCCAGAAGAAGAAATCGTAGACCGCTGGTTCCGTGATATTGTCCGAAATATGTTAGCAGAAGAAGGAATGGACACAACACGAGGAGCGGGTTATATTAATGTAATTCCAATTAGTCAAGGAAAGTCCGAAGTTTCATGACCTATATTCTAGTAGATACTGCTAATACTTTTTTCCGTGCTAGGCACGTTATTCGTGGAGATGCTGATATCAAACTTGGTATGGCTCTCCATATCACTTTTAACAGTATCAAAAAAGCCTGGCAAGATTTTTCAGGTAAACACGTGGTTTTCTGCCTCGAAGGTCGCAGCTGGCGTAAGGACTACTATGCTCCTTACAAAGCTAATCGAGCCGAATCACGTGCCGCTATGACTGCTAAAGAAGCAGAAGAAGATAAATTATTCTGGGAAACTTTTGATAAGTTTAAAGAATTTATTATCGAAAAAACGAATTGTACTGTATTACAGAATTCACAACTAGAAGCAGATGATCTTATTGCAGGATTCATACGAGCACATCCAAACGACGATCACGTTATTATATCAACCGACAGTGACTTTCATCAGCTAATCGCACCAAATGTCAAACAATACAACGGTGTTGCAGAAACACTAACTACACACGAAGGTATTTTTGATAAAAAAGGTAAAAGAATTATAGATAAAAAAACTAAAGAAGAAGTTCCGGCTCCTGATCCAGAGTGGATTCTTTTTGAAAAGTGTATGCGAGGCGACACTAGTGACAATGTGTTTTCGGCATATCCTGGAGTTCGCACTAAAGGCACCAGCAACAAGGTGGGTCTTACAGAAGCATTTCAAGACCGAAATAGTAAAGGCTACGCTTGGAATAATTTGATGTTACAACGATGGATCGATCATAACAAAGTCGAGCATCGAGTATTAGATGATTACGAGCGCAATCGAAGACTAATCGATTTAAATTATCAGCCAGATAATATAAAAGAACTTATTATCGAAACTATTAATACACAAACATCTAATCCTAAAAATATTAGCCAGGTTGGTATTAGACTTCTAAAATTTTGTCAACTTTATGATATGAAAAAAATTATGGATAATATTCAGCAGTATGCAGAACCGTTTCAAGCAAAATACAACAACGAAATTTCATCAGAAAAAAACTTGTTAACACAAGTATAAAAAATAGAGGAGTATATGAATATTAAGGCTAAACCTATTGTCGATGGAAAATTTTGGATTCTAGAAGAAGATGGTGAAAAGATTGGTACTTTACATAAAAAAGAAAATAATAAATTTATGTTGAGTGCCAAAGGATCCGAGAAATACTTCAGCAAAAAAGATGAACTAACAAAACTATTTGGAAAAGAGTTTTGGGAGACTAAGATTAAATCCAGTGTCAGTTCTCAAGAAGTTAGAGAAGTGTACGGCTATCCTACTAGTTGCCATCCATACAATACATTGTTTAATGTACAAAAAAGGTTGCCTCTTTTTACGAAAAGCTCAAGTAGTAAAAGTCTATATTGTGCAGGATACTATACTATCAAGTTTGATAAAGGATGGGTAAAAAGTTTTTGTCCTAAACTTATAACAATCGAACGATATCCTTACAAAGGGCCTTTTAAAACACAAATTGAAATGAAACAGGTTCTAAATAATGCCAAATCCGATTAATACAATTCCTATACAACAATTTATTCAGCAAGTCAAAGCAGCAGATTTAGGTCAACAAAAAGAAATTAAAATGGACTTAAAGACTGCTAAAGCTTTGGCATACTGTTTATCAGAAATAAATGCAAAGCTTGTAGAAGATTACGATACAATGCTTAGTAAATTAATGCAAAATTCTGGCCAGAATGTCACAGTTTCAATGGACGGCGGCGGATTTAAATAAATCTTAGATAAATATATACGTACATTTGGAGACGTATATGAGCCGTCCTAAGCCGAAAATTTTATTAGAATATATAAACAAGAAGAATTACAAAAGCGAGCAAGTACTAGAAGCAGAGGCCATTTGGGCTGTTTTCTATAAAGGTGAGCCATTTAACCTAAAAAGTTCTAACAGCCTAACTAGCTATCCTGGACCAAAATATAAAAAGGTTAGTTTTAGTAATCCAGGTCACGCACTAAACCTTGCTAAAAAACTTAATCAAATGTTTAATTGTAAAGATTTCGAAGTTTACAAATTAACAACTGGTGCGTTGATTACTAATGATATCTAGAGAAACCTATACTAAAATATTTCTTAAGAATAAAGAAAAATCAATCGACGCTGCCAATGTTAAATTACATATGCATAAATGGTGGCAGACTCACAGAAATAAAGACGAGGGCGGGTTGCGTCTCACTGAAGAAGGATTTAACTTTTTAACAACAGAATTAGAACTAAAATGTTACGAAGTTCCATTTACAGAACCAATTGATCTTAGCCCTCAAGTAATCATTTTCTTCGATCGAAATATGGATTGTCCATATTTTCTTACAAATTCTGCAATTATAGTATTTTCAGAAAAGAAAAGTTTCGAACTTTATATGTTCTCGGACGATATTCGAAAATACGGTCTAGTAAAAGCAATAAATCGCCAAAATCAATCTAACCAAAGTGACAACGACATTCAAGAAAGTATTTGACAGTGTAAAGCTTTTATCATATAATTAGAACACTTAAACAAGTACAAGAACACATTTTTTTTCAACTTAACGAAAGGTTAACAAATGAGCGAAATCGTATCGCGTCAAGTAGGTCCTAAGGCTGCTAAAAAATCTCTACGTCGTGCTTTTAAAGCTAATCGTCCTTTGTTTATTTGGGGTCCTCCAGGTATTGGTAAATCCGATATTGTTAAACAGCTAGGTGAAGAACTCAATGCTCACGTAATTGATATCCGTTTGAGCTTGTGGGAACCTACTGATATCAAAGGTATTCCATATTTTGACAGCGACAATGGTAAGATGGCGTGGGCTCCACCTATCGAACTTCCTGATGTTGAAATGGCTAAACAACATAAACAAATTATCCTGTTTATGGATGAAATGAACTCTGCGGCTCCTGCTGTACAGGCTGCTGCTTATCAGCTGGTTCTAAATCGTCGTGTAGGAACTTATCGTCTGCCAGATAATGTTCACATTGTTGCTGCGGGTAACCGTGAAAGCGACAAGGGTGTTACTTATCGTATGCCTGCTCCGTTGGCTAATCGTTTTGTACACTTGGAGATGCGTGTAGACTGGGACGATTACTTTGCTTGGGCTACCGATAATCGCATTCATAAGGACGTTCTTGGTTTCCTTTCTTTTAGTAAGAAAGATCTATATGACTTTGATCCTAAGAGTGGTAGCCGCGCATTCGCTACTCCTCGTAGTTGGGCATTTGTCAGCGAACTACTTTTCGACGATGACGAAGACGAAGGCACACTAACTGATCTTGTTTCAGGTGCTGTTGGTGAAGGTCTTGCAGTTAAATTTATGGCACATCGTAAAATTGCCAGCAAGATGCCTAAGCCTGAAGATATTTTGTCAGGTAAGGTTACTAAGATGGAATCTAAAGAGATTTCAGCTATGTATTCGTTAACTGTCAGTCTTTGCTACGAGCTTAAAGATTCTTGCGACAAGCAAGAAAAAGATTGGAACAAGAAGGTTAACAACTTCTTCAATTTCATTATGAATAACTTCGAAACCGAGCTTGTTGTTATGGGCACTAAGTTGGCGCTTACTCAATATCAACTTCCGCTAGATCCGGACGAAATTGAGTGCTTTGATCAATTCCACGCAAAGTACGGCAAATACATTGCAGCGGCTACAGATCGAAATTAATTCGAAATCAATTGACAGGGCCTGCGGGCCCTGTTATAATTTAAATACAGTACATATTTAGGAGCATAAATGAGTCATTTAGATCCAGTTGTTGATAAAATTGTTGTAGCTCGAGTTGGTCTACTACTGCGTCATCCATTTTTTGGTAATATGGCTACTCGTCTTAAAATTATGGACGGTAGTGATTGGTGCCCTACTGCGGCAACAGACGGACGTCACTTGTATTACAACCGTGACTTCTTTGACAAGTTAACTAATAAACAAGTTGAGTTCGTTGTTGCACACGAGATCCTTCATAACGTGTTCGATCATATGAGCCGTGTTGAAGGTCGAGATCGTTTTATTTGGAATGCTGCTGCTGACTATTCGGTTAACGGTCAATTAATTCGCGATCGTATCGGCGAGGTTCCTCCCGAGATTAAAATCTTTCACGACACTCAGCACTACGGCAAGAGCACCGAACAAATTTACGACGAAATCTTTGAAAAGATGGACGAAGATCAACTCAAGGCATTGGGTCAGCTTCTTGACGAACATATTGATTGGGAGAAGGAAGGAGATGGTAAACGGCCTTCTTATTCTAAAGAAGAATTAAAGCAGATTCGTGACGAAATTCGTGAAGCTACTATTCAAGCAGCACAGGCAGCAGGAGCAGGTAACACTCCGGCAAGTGTTCAAAGAATGATTAAGGACTTAACTGAACCTAAAATGAACTGGCGAGAAATTCTTCGTCAGCAAATTCAAAGTGTAATTAAAAATGATTACACTTTTATGCGTCCTAGTCGTAAAGCTTGGCATATGAATGCTATTCTGCCTGGCACTAATTATGACGAAACTATTGACATTTGCTGCTCTATCGATATGAGTGGTTCTATCACTGACGAAATGGGCAAAGATTTTATCAGTGAAATTAAAGGCATTATGGAAGAATACAAAGACTACAAGATTAAATTGTGGTGCTTTGACACTAAGGTTTATAACGAAGCAGATTTCGATGGCTACAATGACGACATTATGGGTTACGAATTAATGGGCGGTGGTGGCACAGACTTTATGTGTAATTGGACTTATATGAAAGAACACGATATTAATCCTAAGAAGTTTATTATGTTTACTGACGGATATCCTTGGGATAGTTGGGGCGACCCAGACTACTGTGATACAGTGTTTATTATTCACGGCAACGATACTATTGTTCCTCCATTCGGCGCCCACGCTTATTACGAATTTAAACATTAATGAATTTAGATAAGGATGCATTTAGTAGCGGCCAGATTGGAAGTAAAATCTGGTTAGCTACTGAATTAGAAGAATGTGTTAAAAAATTTAATATAAATCACCCTTTAAAAATATCAATAATAGGAGGGTGGTATGGTGTATTGAATTTTATTCTTCAATCTAGAAATAATCTAAATATAGATTGTGTTCGCACGATCGATATAGATAAGGTTGCGTGTGATAACGCAGATTTACTAAACGAATATTGGGTTTGGCAGAACTGGAAATTCAAATCCATATGTGCGGACGCTAATCAAATCCCATACTTTGATTACAATTGTGTCATTAATTGTGCTGTTGAGCATATTCCTACTTTAGAGTGGTGGGAAAACATTCCAGAAGGTACACTAGTAGTACTTCAATCAAATAATATGGATCACGAAGATCACGTATTCAATCACGAAAATTTAGATCAATTCAATAACGACTTTGCTACAACAGAGACATTTTATCTTGGAGAAAAAGAATTTAAGTACACGGATTGGTCCTTTATAAGATTTATGAAGATTGGTATCAAATGATGCGTAATGGAAAAATCAATGTTTTAAATGCTTTAAATATACGCAAGGTGAATTTTCCTGCAAAACACTTCGTATATGTAAGCCTTGACAAATTTAATCCGGCATATGTGCTAAGATTAGATGAATGGATTTTTGAACATTTAAATGGACGATACTATATTGGTCCAAGTTTAGGCCTAGTAGACAATAATATCAAATACTTAACTAAAGTTGGATTCGAGCTAGAAAAAGAAATAAGCTTTTTCAAAATCGCCTGTCCTTGTATCTAATAATGATAATTAGTAGTATAAATTACCTTAGGAGGTTTTATGACTGAAGAAAACAAAAATATACAAGAATCCCAAGAAGCAGCACCTGCTCAAGAATCTAACGATCTGAACGTGAATGATCTAAATGGAATGAAAACCATTATTGACATTGCTAGTTCTAGAGGTGCATTTAAGCCTAACGAAATGATGGCCGTAGGTCAAATCTATACAAAACTATCAAATTTTCTAGCTAGTGTACAGAAGCAAACTCCACAAGCAGGAGCATAATATGGCTACTGAATTAAAGCACATTGGAAGAATGAAGCAAACTGGAAGGAAGTGTATTGTAGTGTTTAGAACACTTCCTGGAGATGCTTTTAATGCATTAGTTATTTTAACAGAATCCTTATCGGATAGCTACCACGACGCTCTTATAAACTTAGTAGATGGCAATGCAGCTCAAACTACACCCGAATTGTCAGAAGTGTTAGCTAGATCTATTTTTCCGGATGGAAGCACTATGTTGCCATCATTGCACGTAAAAGGACTGTTAACAAAAGTTCCTACCGATCAAGTAGTAATGACTCCAAATATGACTACTACTGTTCTGTTGTCTGAATTAAATCAGTTAATTGCAGAACAAAGAGGTATAAGTGTTCAAGATTTAGCTATGCGTCCAGACGATAAAGACGTTGTAATACAAGAAATAGCTAGTGCAAAAGATATAAGCCCAACACAAGGTAACACAGACCCGTTAATGGATCAAGGTAAAACAACTTCTAGTTCAGTAAATCAAGTTGAAGAGTCTATGACTCCAGATCAATTGGCTAAAAAATATAGAAGCGACGCCGATCGATTAAGTAAGGAAGCAGCACAATTACGACGTATGGCCGAAGAACTTGTTCCTACGAAACGAAAGGCCACGGTAGCAGGGTGAGACCTGGGAAGAAATTCTCTAAAGATGTCGTAGAACGGTGGCCAGAAGTATTTGAAGATATATCTTTAAATGTGATACCTCTTCAATATTTAGATTCAATAATGGTCACTTTTAAAAACGGCAAAGTATGGGATGTAAAATTTAGAAACAAAACATACGAAACATTTGAGTCTGAACTCAAAGAATGGCTATTGCAATATGAAAGTCAAATTGACAATGTGGACTTTAAATTAGACACAGAGAGAATTAAAAAAGACGTTATAAAAAATACCAATAAATTTTTAAAAAATAGAAAGCTTAAATAAATGAATGTTAAACTTCTGTCCTACAGTCAACCAACTAGAGAATTCGAACAATTGGGTATTGGGGACGCACAAGAACTCATCGCATATTGCGCCCGTGTCAGCAATCCCTCAAACCAGTTCAACACTGAAACAAGCGAAAAACTTATACGATACCTCATCAAACACCGACACTGGTCGCCACTCGAAATGGTCTCAGCCTGCCTTGAAATCACAACCACTCGAGACATCGCAAGGCAAATTCTCAGACACAGAAGTTTTAGTTTCCAAGAGTTCAGCCAGCGATATGCTGATCCTACGAAGGATCTCAACTTTGTACTCAGAGAAGCTCGACTACAGGATACAAAAAATCGACAAAACAGTATAGAAACTGATGACGAAGATTTACAAAAGAAATGGGAAAAATGGCAGAACAATGTAATTAGCGAAGCACGTATGGCTTACAACTGGGCTATCGAAAATGGTATTGCTAAAGAACAAGCTCGTGCCGTATTGCCCGAAGGCTTAATTGAAAGTAGACTTTATATGAATGGTACACTACGTAGTTGGGTACATTTCATTGAACTACGTAGTGCGAATGGCACACAGAAAGAGCATCAAGAAGTAGCTAAGGCTTGCGCAGAAGTAATTTCTAAAGTGTTTCCAATGATATCAAGTCTTGAATCAAATTGAGATTTTAACCAATTAAAGTCATTAATCATATTCAATGCCGGAACATTTCCGGCATTTTTTATTCCATATTCTTTGCCTGCTAATGCACCTGCTAATGCATATTGATTATATGGCACGTCAAACATTGTAGTACACCAAGTTTCTAATCTACTTTCTGTTTCTTCGTCTACTTGTCCTAAAATAATTTTACTACTTAACTTTGCACATTCTCTAAATGCACTACGCCAGGTACTAAATTCGTCTGTATTAAATGCAGTAATATTGCTTACATTAGGCATTACTCTGAATCCGGTACTGATACTTGAAGTCATATCTGGACTATTGAGATCCATTTCCAAAGTTTGCTTTGTTGGTAAAAGTTTTACTCCGCCGTATCCGTATTGTAAACCGTTTATTGGATTTTCGCTGTTCCAAACGTGAACAATATATCTATCGTATCTAGGAACTAAATGTGAAAAATCAAATTCGTCTTTGATAATAGCATCACCGTCAACTACAAAAAACATAGGTGTAGATACTAACTTAGCTGCTTGTAAATGAGCATTGTGAATACCTTTAACTCCGTGTACTCTGTGTATTGTATTTTCTAATTTTTTGCTTAATAATAGCTGATAGTTATGTTCTGCATTAGGTTCGTTATAACTTATAAAAACTATATCATACGGTTTTAATTTTGAAACAACAATATCGTGCTCTTTTTTATCTACAATGAATCTAAAATCAATTTCACGTTTTGGAACTGGTTTCTTTTTAGACATCAACATCACACCATTATACTTGTACTCGTCAATATCCTTATTTTTAAAAACGTGATTAATAGATCTATCAAAGTCATAGATACCATCGTAAGGATCAAAATACAAATCAAAAATAGATTCGTCAGTTATTGTAATTTCATTCCATATGCACCAAAATAACGGCTGATCGCATTCCTCTTTTACTCGCAAATAGTCGTCATATGTATTAATAAAATATCTAGGATATCTTGATTTTGAAATAATCGAAGTGTGCTCTTTTCGATTTAAAATACTTTTAAATTCGATTTCTTTTTTACTTACGGTTACAGACTTACTAAAAAGAGTCAATCCGTTACGATAATCGGTTTTATTATTACACTGATTCAACCATACGTGATTTATACTTCTATCAAAGTTGTACATTCCGTTAGAAGGAAATACATAGTTAAAAATAGCATTGTCAATGATTTCAATATTTTTCCATATTCCCCAGAACATTTCTGTTGTAGAATTTTCTAGTGCATTCAAGTAATCTTCGTAAGTTTCAATATAAAATTTGTTATATAATTTCTTACTTACTACTGTGTCGTGTTCTTTACGATTCAAAAGAACTTTATGCTCAATTTCTTTCTTTGTTACAGAAACCAATTTACTAAAAAGTACTAGACCATTTTCATATTCTACCGTAGTATTGCATCGATTCAACCATACGTGATTTATAGTTCTATCATATTCAAATTTTATCTCGTGAGGAAATACATAGTTAAAAATAGAATCATCTATGATTTCAATATTTTTCCATATTCCCCAGAACATTTCTGTTGTAGAAGTTTCTAATGCATTCAAATAATCTTCGTAAGTTTCAATATAAAATTTATCGTAAGGTTTAATTTCTATTTGGCAAGCAACTAGATCTACATCTTTACTGTTTAAAAAGAATCCAAGGTCGTTTTCTTTTTTCGAGATTTCAATATTTTTAGGAATTAAAGAAACTTTATGTGTTATGTTTCCTTCTTTATCTTTAAAAACATGAACATATTTTTTATCCCAGTCCGGTACATCGAAGGTAAAATTAAATGTGTCTAATATCGAAGCGTCTTCTTGTAAGATCCAACACATATTAGTTAAAGACTTTGTCTTAGCTTCTTTAATGCTGTTTGCTGTTTTAACGTGTGGAAATCTGTTTTTAAGATCTTTTAGATAAGGAAATTTGTTTCTAGACGAAATGTAAAAAATGTCGTACATATTAAACCTTATATTGTGTATACCAAGGAATCACATCAGGCCCTTTCAGTGGTCTGAATTTATCTTGTAATTCGGTAAATTCATAAAACTTACTTGTATCTAATTGTTGTTCTTTCATTAATCTTAGATTAGCTTTTAGTAGTTCCATTTTTTCAACTGACCACGGATCCATAAAATATTCTTCATATTTATGAATTGCATCTAAACAAGCTTGTTCTATTTGATCTTTTACTTTAAGTGGCATACTTTGAACATTTGCGTGTGGAGGATCTTGTACCCAAATGAAATAAGGAAATGGTGAAATATACTTTGTATCATTAGCATACTTTGTAAAATATTTTATTAGATCAGGAACGCCGTGAGCATTAAATATGCTGAACACAGTATGTACATCAATAATTAGATCCATAGTTTTTGCCAAATCTAATAACTCGTCTATATTCTCGGATACTACATTCCATTTGCTAGGATATCTTATGTACTCATAGGTCAGATCGGTTCCATCAATACTAAGATTGGGTCTCACTTTATTAAAATGAGGCCATATTTCCATAAACTTTTTAGGAAGTACTGCTAAATTACTATGAAACTTCAATGTAATATTTTTCGAATATCCCTTGTCTACCAAAAATTCTAAAAATTCAAAATACTCATTATTAACTAAAGGCTCACCGCCAGTCACTAAAATGTCTTCTAAGTTTGGGGCAAGACTTTCTAAAAGTTCCCTATGATCAGAATATTTCCATTTAAGTTGTATATTACGGTGCCAATCAATATTTTTTATTATACCCATTTTTTCCCATTCATCTATGAGCTGATCGCTAGATGAGGGTCCACACATTTTACATTTTAAATTACACTTATTGCCCCAACTAAAATCTAAGGATATAACATTTGTATTGAACAATCTTCCTGTTTGCATATCTGTATATTCTGGAACAATTATATCAAACGGATAATATTTTTTCATAGTTTGTCTAACACTGTTACCACCTTGGTCTTCGATGTGGAAACAACGCTGGCATTTTTCTGGTCTTAGGCCATTTATCATATCCAATCTTATTTGTGTTAACTCGTCTGAATTATAGTAATCTAAAAGATTTGTCACATCTTTTAAGTACCATCTTTCTTTAGAATTGTTCTTATGAATATGTCCACCATTGTGTGTATTACAACACACTCGCATACTGCTATCTGTGTTTGCAGAAAAGTGTATCCAGGGAAAAGGGCAATATGTTTGACTCATTTTAAATATTTTCCTATATGTTCTTCAAGAATACTAGCCCATTCACTTTGCGCATCAGAAAGAAAATGATGATTCCTGCCGCCAATGTGACCATCGTATCGTTGTCTTAAATAGTTGTAATAACTCATTTCATTATTAAACGGTTCTAAATAATTCTTATCGTTTTTCATTTTATCAAACAAATAAGCACTTGGATTGTAGTTGTCTATAACATTTAAAAAATCCTTAGTAGACTCACTCACTGATTGTATTGAATTGAAATAAAAATAATTAATGTTATTCAATTTTAAAAGATTTGTCATACTTTCATAAATCAGCGAAAATCTATTCATATTATCATCTTTATTTTCCCCAGAGACCCAATGTTCAAATGCAACTTTTACTGGGCGAGGCCACTCTTTATACCCATCTGTTCCGTGAATTCCTGGAACAAACATAAATTTATTCTCATTATAGATGTAGTAGGTTCTATCAAAACTACTCCACCCAATAATAACAAAAATTTCTTCAGGAGCATAATATTGTAATAACTTGTTTATTCCTTGTATTGTTGTTGATAGAATAGCAGTATTACATTGTCCACTGAAAGCATCATTGACGTGAACTAAATTATACTTCTTTGCTATTTGCCCTCCCCAGGACATCTCTAAATCAAGAGGTTCCCTCAGTGAATTACGATATGAGATTTCCGCGCCGCAGCTATGACTGCATCCATTTACATACAATACCTTTTTCATATTTCTAAATCTAATTCTGGTATGTAATCTTTTATATTAATATTCCTGTGATCGTCTATTATTTGAACACGCTGTTTAAATTGTTTTCTTTCCCAAGGTATAGCGTCTTGTTGTAATTCTCTAAGTACAAGATCAATTTTAGAATCTAGTCCAGGAAATTCTTTTAAAACTTGACTTGTTAAAAGATAATTCTCTAATCTTTCTTTGCATAGTTCTTTATTTGCATCTGACAAATGTCGAATCTGTTGATCAAAAGGACCGTGCAACAAATTAATATTATATGGCCATTCGGAATAGTAAGGATATTCATTGGCTCTTTCTTCTATCCAAAATAATAACTCATCCAGATTAAGAACATTTATCAACGATACAGTGATATTAACTAATATTTTTACATTAGGATATTTCATATATTGTTTCGCTAACAAATAATTAGACGAAACTTGATTCCAGTTACTAGGAAATCGTGCATACTCTTGAACTTTACCTACACCGTCAATACTAGCTATCAGTTCAAACTTTTTAAACTCTGGCATTAACTTTAAAAAGTTTTTATTTAAGTTTGTAAAATTACTAGAAATGAATACTGTTATATTTTTAGCATAATCATTTTTAACACAATATTCCAATGCTCTGATTACAAAAGGCATAATTGTAGGTTCGCCTCCGGCAAAACTTAAGGTTTCGATTCCTGGGACTATTTTTTTAAAACTTTCCCATACTGCTGGATCATCTGACCATTCTGGAACATCTACGTCTGCGAATCTAGATTCAGTTTCATTAATTTTACCTGTATTATTAATTCTGATAAATCTGCCGTTGAAAATATCTATCCCGTTATATTTTTCGTTCAATTCTTTAATTTCTTTGGCAATTTGAGAACTATCGTAAGAATTGCACATTACACACTTTAAATTACAGAGATTGCTAGGCTTTAATTCAAGTCTCTTAGGAAGATATTTCGCTTCGTACTCATTTTCTACAGTATCTTTAACTAATTTTAAAATTTCGACATTATTCTTATATTCTTTTACAGACCTGTGCCTCATACTAGCTTGGCTATCTCTATAACAAACTTCGCAATTTGAAACTTTGTTTCCTAAGAATAAATTCTGTCTTAGTTGTTTAATATTTTCAGAGTTCCAAATATCTTCTAATTTATCTTGATGCAAAATACTTGCCACTCTTCCGTCAACTTCTAAAGTGTTGATATATAAACAACAAGGCTTTATATGCCCTGCAGGGTTAGTACTAAGCTCTAAAAAAGGATAAAAACAGAATGTGTCGCTTTCTAAAATCTTTTTCCTAAATTTATCAATATCGTCCATTACAATCCCTCTCGAAGATATTCTAGTTCGGGTATAACGTCAAACAAATTCTCATTTCTAATATTGTCAACTTGCTCTGTAACTTGTAAAAATTTCATTACACTTTCCATATCTCTTGGTTTTTCTAACTCGTGTAAAATGTGAGTGAATAAATGACTTAAATCAGTATCGTATTTGGCATTGTGCTCTTTGATAAACGAATTTAATTTCTTAATCGTATCATCTCTATGACTATCAGATAAAATATGAACGTGGTAATGCTTTGGATATTCTAATAAATTAATAAAAAAGTTTTTCCACTGTAAAGGTCCTGGAATAACTACACCTATTTCCACAAGATGTTTAATTATTTCTGGAAGCCTAAACACATTCCAAGCGCCTACGGTTATACCTGGGCGAAGAATAATGTTTTTTAAAGTTGTCAAATCTTTTAAATTTTGTTCTACTTTAGACCAAACAGTGCCTGAACGAATTAATTCTGCTCGAGGGCCAATTTCATCTATACTAGGCCATACTTCGATTTTACCCCATTCCCAAAGTCCCCAATAATCCATAACATTTTTCTTACCATAGGTTAAAACCGAACAATTAGTATTGTAAGCTAACCGTACATCGAAACGTTGATTCTCTACAAGCATATCTAAAATTTTCCAATGCTCATCCATTAGCAAGGGTTCTCCTCCAGCAAAGTATATTCGTTGAACAGTATTAATTTGATCTTTTAAGAAATCATAGTTTGGTTTATTACCTACTTGTTCTATACTCCACACTTTTTCTTGGTCAGCTATGCCCATTGCTCTAGCGTCGGGCACCCAGGCACTACTATATCGTGGGCCGCAACTACGACATTTAAAATTGCACAAATTACTAAATCTAAAATCCCAATACTTTAACTCCATTGTAGTACAAGTGCCATCTGGTTTAGTTATTTCAGGAATTATGTTTATTACTTCAGGAAAATCTCTATTATGATAAATTCTTCCGCTTTCTCCTGTGACTTTTTCTCTATCAAAACACTTATTACAAATCGTAGGCTCTTCACCATTCATCATCTGTAATCTAAGATTTTTCATATTATCGCTGTTCCAGATTTGTTCAATTGTTTGTGTATTCAAATCACCAGCAAAATAATTATATTGAGACGTTAAGCAACAAGGCACTACCTTGCCATTTGGTTCAAAATTTAAATGCATCCAAGGCACTGCACACAGTGTTTCACTTTTCACTTCCATCTCCTGTTAAATTATAATTCATAACTTCTTCCAATTCTGGTATAGTTTTCAAAGTATCTTCATTTCTGACTATATCTAAGTCTTTTGTAAATTTTTGAAATGCTGCTACAAGACGTTTATCTTGAGGTCTTTCTAGATGCCAAAATAAATGTAAAAATTTTTCTAATATATCAACTTGATATTTACTCTTGTAATACTCTGAATAATTAATTAATTCTTGTTTAATTCTTTGTTTTTGATTCATCGGTAATATGGACACGTTAAATTGTGGACCGTATTCTATAATATTTAGATTGAAATTACGATACTGGTGTGTACTATTAACTACTCCTAATTCTATTAATCTGTCTATTATTTGAGGCAATCTAAAAACATTCAAGCAACTAACAGATATATTTGGTCCAATAATAATATCTAATTTAACTAAATCTAGTAAATTTTGTTCGACTTGTTTCCAATTTGTGCCACTTCTTACAAGCTCTGCACGATCGTCAATTTCATCGATACTAGGCCAAATCCAGGCCAACTTGCCCCATTTCTTCCAATAATCTAAAACATTCTTGTTACCATATGTAAGCTTACTCAAATTGGTATTGTAGGACAAAACTACATAATATTTTTTATAACGATCCAACATTTCTAGAATTTGCCAATGCTCGTCCATTAGTAATGGCTCGCCTCCAGAAAAATAAATCTTTCTAACCTTGTTTACGTATTTTTCTAAAGTATCAATATTAAAATCAGGATAAGAAAAAGTAGTTACTTTTTCATCGTGTTTTGTAGTAAACCATTTTATTGCTTTGGCATCACTTGACCACGCACTGCTGCTTTCTGGACTACAGGTTCTACATTTATAATTACATAAGTTTGTAAATCTAAAGTCCCAGTAAGACAAATCGACTTCATCTACTGTTCCATCAGGATTTGTTATATTAGGAATTTGTTCTAATTTATGTTTAAAGAAGTTATTGTGATCAATTCTAACACTGTGTCCTGAAGAATCCTCCGATTCGTAGCACTTTGAACAAATATTAGGACGTTCTCCTGCAAGCATTTGCAATCTTAAATTTTGCATATACTTGCCATTATAAATTTCTTCTAATGTATTTTTTGATAAATCTCCTGCATAACCGTGATAATCTGTACCTACGCAACAGTGTCTAACTTTTCCTTGAGGTACAATATTTAAATGAACCCACGGTATTACGCATATTGTGTTTTTCATCTTAATCTTCGTGGAGCATTACTTTGCACAAATTTAAAAAAATTACTAGCATCTTCATCTAATGTTGCTATTTGTATGCTACATTTATTTTTTAATTGATTACCGTAGTATTCTAACTTGTCTTTTAATTCCACATCATTTATAGATGAATGGGTAGTTTTAAAATAGTCCGTTAACCATTCGAAATCTCTCACTTGAGCATAGTCCCAATCTGTACAGTTTGTTAAGTAGCAACCTTCTCTAGCTCCTAACATACTCCAAAGACCGTTTTCTACATCTGCTCCGACATTACACCATACTAATAATCGTTGATAATTTTGCCACCAAACTTTGCGAACATCTTCTACTTTAGATCCTTGATCTAAACTCATTTTTACTCCTTCTCGGAATCCAGCTCTCCAAGCTTGAAAAGGAGTAGCATTAGTATAACTAGTAGAAAAATTGTCATTAAATTGGTAATACCTTTCATCAAAACAGAATTCGACTTTTCCTTTTTCGTCATCTGGATTCGAATTTTCGTGAGTTCGCATTTCATTTACAAATTTACGAGTCCACATTTTTAATCCGCCGTTGCCATACATTAACCCGTTAACGTGTACTTTTCCGCACCAACTAAAAACGTGTTCTTCTGTTAAATTTAATTCGTCAAGGTCTACTACTACGGAAAAAAAAGATCTGTCTACAATGTTATCAGCATCGACTGTAACAAAGTACTCTGTGTCGCTTTTTGCTGCACAGGCTTTATGAGCAGCATCGCTTCCTTTAACTCCGTGTACTCGTTTAGCCCAAGGAAGTTTTGAGACTAAATCTGCATAATTTTTTTCTGCATTTGGTTCATCGTAACTTAGAAATATTATATCTTGCTCTGCTACTCTTATTTGTCTTGTCATTGTATCATTCCAATATTTTCAAAATATCTTCTTGTAAAAATTTCAATGTTATCAAAACTTGTTTCGTGTGATGTTTTGAAACTAAACTCGATCTTTTTATTAATCAAATCTGATATCTTAACTTCTAATACATTTAATATCCAATTAACTTGATCTGATTTTACTACATATAATTTTAAAACTTTTTCGTATTCGGCATTACTAATAGCATCTTTTATTTGATTTGAAAGACTTAAAGTATACTGTTTTTTTAAATTGCTGTATTCAATAATTAAATCACCTTGATCGTAATTCTTTTTTGCTTTTACTGCATCGCTATAAACATTCTTAAAATTGACTGAATATTTCTTTTCTAAAGACGGAATATTTAAATTGTTAAATTTTATAAAATATTCTTCTAACAATTTTTTTCCAGACAAAAAATCATTAGCGGACTTTTCATCAATTTTAAAAAAATTATAATGCTTATAAGATTCTAAATCAGAACTTACAACTTTTACATTTTTTTCATCATCATAAAAAATAAAACAATCATTCATTTTCATTCTCTAACATTTTAATAATTTCATCAGTCAAAAACTCGTTCTCAGTGTAATGAAATAGTCCCTGCTGCAAATAATTAGATAACCACAATCTACCACTATTATCAAAATTAACTATAGTGCCTTCTGACCATAAATGAGGAATATTCTTCCATCCTTGTAATTCCTTTTTCATATGAACAAAAGATATTTGATTCGAGGGCAATGTAAATTCGTACTCTGTTCCTAGAATTTTAAAAGCTATAGCAGCACTGATATCGATACTTAAAAATTTCTGTGTACTGTTAGGAGTAAATTTATTATAATAAAGTTTATAATTTTTAACTATTGTTTCTAACCATTTATAAAATTCAAAAGACTTAGAATTTTTTTTGAAATAATGTAATCCTGAATAAACATTGGGTAAATTATTTTCTACGAAAGTTTTTCTAATAAAAGAATCTTTAATAAGTTCTTTCTTATAACTATAAACTTTATCAGTAAAAAACACATCTTTATCTTTTAATAAGTCCCACCAGTAGTCATTTGAATCCAATAATAACATATCAGAGTCATACACCATTGTTTCATCGTATGGACTAGCATAAATTAATTTCCATCTATTTTCGACTTTCCAAGTAGATTTCTTACTACTATCTCCAAATGGTATATCCACTATATGATCAAAAACTTTTCTATAAGTTTCAGGAACAACGCTGTTTGTTACTAAACAAACTGAATTTATCGTATTTTTCCTTTTTATAGATAACGCAAGAGCATACGCCTGTCTAATATAATCTATATCAGAATTTTGTGCAAAAATCAAATGTCCTTTTGTCATAGTACTTTTAAAAGATCAAATTTATTCATTACGTGAACGTCTAGACTGCTTACAATTAAAGGAACATAGTCTGGACGATTATCTTGCTGCAAAGCAAATAACATTTTATTACTTTTTATTTTATACAAATGATCCTTGTCTAAAGAATAGTACATTTTTCCTGGAAAAACATCTATAAAATTACCAGGGACAGAACTATGAAATATATGAATCGCTATACTAAAAGCAAAATCATTTCTATATACAGGATCCGTGATTTGATAAATTAATCTAAAATAATCCCAGTTACTCTCAATCTCTTTAATTATATCAAAAAAATGTTTAGTTTTAGTATTTTTTTTAAACATAAAAACTGTAGCCCAATAGAAAGGAATACTAAACTGATTAATATATCTAAATTCGTAATCATCTCTCCACTCTGCTAAATCGACACCATTTTTAAAGATTAAAAAATCTTTATCTATATCAAAACATTTTATTAGAAAATCAGAATTTATTACATAGTCCACATCAAGAACTAATGTGTGATCGTAAGGAGTCAACTCATAACTAAGGCATCTTGAAAAATTATTCCAAGTATGAAATTCGCTCTGTTCAGTTCCGTTATAAAATTGTTTCCTTTGCGTAGAAGTTTCAGAAATTTTGATTATTTTGTCAAATAATTCTTCAGGAATATTCGTATCATCATTTGTAATGATACTGATAGGAACATCAGTTACCTTTCTAATGTGTTTAGCAGATTTAATTGCAAGACTGATATAATCAAAAGTTCCCTGCACTGCAAATAAAAGTATGCCTTTGGTCATAGATCCAGAATAGACTGTAAATTTTTATTATTTTTAATCTTTTGATATTCTGCAAAGTATGCATTTGAACATCTAACATACTGATCTATTATAGTCGACAAGAAAGTCGCTACATCTTCGATTTCAATTGGGAGTTTATTTGCGTCAACCAGTACACAAGAGTTATTATTATGAGATAACAAGACACTTAAAAATGATATCAAATCCTTATCGATTTTAAATGATCCGCCGTTGTAAAAATGTAATAAAGACTGCTCATACTCTTCGTATAAAATACGTTTTTGATTCGAAATTGCAGTCAGAATGTTGGCTAATTCGAACGATTTTTCTAAATTTTCTGTCACGAAAACCTCCGCAGATTATACTATAATTATGCGGAGGTTAAAATAAAGTTACTAAAAGTGATTAGCTTAATACAGTAGTCGATAATGTGTTACCAGAATTCACAGCATATGTAGGTGCTGGAATATTAACTTGGCTACCACTAGGTCTTACCAATTCAATCGTGCTACTTGTAGTTCCTGTTATTGGTTCATCGATGCCTCCAGTAGCATTATCCTGGAAAGATACAATAAATGTTAATACTGTAGGTGCTGTCGCTGAATCTGCTCTTGCAGTTAAATTGTATCTATTAGTACCGTAAGTTGACCCAGTTTTGAAGAATATGTTTGTATTAGCAGTAGGTAAATTAATAGATGTAAATGCAGGTGAAACATAAAATCCGGTTGTTCCTACTGGAAACGTTCCAGGAGATGTTGCGGTAAATTCTGGAGAAGTGCTAGTATCTGCATAACGGAATCTTATTGTGCCCATTGCAGCTAACAAATTAGTCCAATCTGTGTCCTTAGTTGTTGAAGCAGCACCTGTTCTACTTGCTCTAAAACGAATTTCACCGCCTGCATTAAAGAACGCTCTTGCGTGGTTTTGTGGAGTCACAACTAATGTAGTAGTTCTTCCGCCTACTACTCTAGTACTAGTATAGCCAGGAAAAGTGATAGTTACTCTGTGATACAATGCTGGAACTGACCAGTTTCCAACAAGTGTTGCTGTTTGTATATTTTCTACTGTACGAACAGTTGTAGCAGTTCCTAATGCGAATTTATTTGATGTTATAGTATTTGCTAATGTAACAAATTGATTATAAACTGTGTTAGTAATTTGTGTTGTTCTTGTAAGTATTGGCAATTCAGTACTTGGAACCTCAACGCCTGTTTGATGCTGTCTGGCTCTACGAAGGTCGTTTCCTAACCCGTTCCATAATGTAGTGGTAATCACAGACTGGCTTGTGGCAGCAAGATTATCAGGATCAAGTGCTTGGTTATAAGCTGTACCACCAGAGTGATACACATTTAATAAGTTTGTTCTTATATTATTAAAATCATTAACTGTAATTGCCATATCATTTATTCCTTACAAAATAACACATTCTACTAATTTAACGCCTTCGCTGCTATTTGATTCCAACGCGATAGCAAAAGTATCGGGGAAAGTTCTGGCGTTAATCGCTTGTCCTTTTAGATAAATTCCTGCGACTCCTGCACAACCATTATCTGCTGCAACTAATTTATCACCTTTTTCAACTGCACCTATTACTTTAACAGGTACTCGTCCTTTTAATGCAATATATGTTCCATTTACTAATCCGTCGTTCATTTTAAATGCTGGATTAGCACTGACTGCTCCAAAAGCTCTATCTCCGAGCTTACAAGCAGTAACTTCTGCACTTCCGCCAACAGATACAACAGTTCCTACTTCATAATTCTGATCAGCTAAGTATTTTTCCGCTAAGTCCGCAAACAGTGCAGAAGTTGCTGTACCCTGAAATTGTGTTGCACATAAATTTCCACTACTATCTCTACAAGCAATAGTGTTTGGATCTCCTGCATCTGGACTTGATACTGCCGCAGTTCTATAAACACCTGAAACTGACAACTCATTTGCTTGGGACGCTACTCCAATAAAACTAGCAGCGTACACGTTATTGTATTTAGATGATGCACTGCCAATATTTGAAGCTAAATTCGTTCCTGGAATAATATGAGCGCCTTCAAGAACTATAGGTGTCAATGTTCCGGACTGTGTAGTTTGGAAATAAATCTTATTTCCTATAGAATTTTTTATGTAAGCATCACTACCATTTTGTATAGAAACAACTAAATCTCCGCTATCTCCAACAGCGAATCCAGCATCTACAAAACTAGCTAAATTTGTAAATGATCCGTTAACTCTAGTAACAAATCCAGTAGCAGATGTTCCATTCAAAGCCATTGCATTACTAGCAGTTCCCCAATATCTATGAGCACTAGAAGTAACACCGTCAGTTCCGGTGTTTACTAAAGTAACACCTTGCTTTATTCTACTGAACCCTAAAATAGGATTCACGCCACCGTTTAAAACAAACTCGTCAGCTGAAATAATAAAAATAACTTCGTCGTCGACTAATGCTTCAGTAATAGCGTGAGCTGCATCTGCGTCATCTAGAACAGTTCTAGAACGCATCTGTGTTGTTCCAAGTCCAGGTGCTGTTTGTGGTCCTACTACTACAAAGTCATTACCGTCGTGTGCATATAACTGCTTGTTCTGACTATCCCACCAGAAATCACCAATAACTGAACCAACAGGCTTTGTGCCAGAAACTTCTGCTCCGCTACAAGGTTTCCACCCAGTTTCGGGATTAGTTCCGTTGTAAAATTTTACTTTTTTATTAAGACTGTCGTACCAAAGCTGGCCGCTTACAGCTCGTGGGGGTTTGGATTCTCCGGAAAAGTTTTCCAGCAAATGCAGGAAATTTTCATTTTGAACTTCGCCGTATCCAGCATAATTTTTTCCAATTAATCTTATGTCCAAAGTGGTGTCGATAGTACCGTCTTCAACAGTAGTTAGAGTAGTTCCATTATACCTATCAATCACATACGCCATTACATATACCCCTTATATTATATTTATTCAAAAAGTCAAGTTTAACTTTAAACGAAATTCGTTATAAACTGCCAGCTTGTTGTTGTACTATCTGTTACTATTCTAAAGAGCTTGTTTACTCTAGTTACAGATACGGTTGCATTTCCTAAATTAATAGCATTAACGTCAAAATCTTGTAAAACTGCTTCATTTGGAGTAGGCCCAGGAGCAGACGAATTGTCAACTGTAACGTAAGATTTTACAAAATCCCCCGTAGTAACTGGAGCCGTAGAAGTAGTAAGTGTTACGTTACTGTAAGATACTACCTGACTAGTACAATGAATTCTAGCTTCTGTGTTTAATTCATAATAAGCAACAGGAGCTATTTTTTCTAGAACATCTGCAATTTGTGTATCATTTAAACTAGTAATATCCATACTTAAACAGATGTTTCTTGCCCTTACATAATCTTCCATTGACTGCTGATTAACTGCATCTGTTGCTGATGTAGGATTACCCAGTCCTGTAATTTTAGGACTTCCTAATAAAACCACATTACCTGTGCCATCAGGTTCAATTTCTATATCTCCATTAGTATTTTGAGATGAAATTCTGTTGTTATTAAGGAATAAGTTATCTACAGTTAGACTCGTTAGTGTAGATAACGAAGTAATTCCAGGAGCAGATGTAACTGAAGCTGTTAGCCTATAGATTGATCCAGTATACTCCAAAACACTTACACCATTTATTCTATATGATCTTGCACCAGAATTGGTTTCTCTTATATCAAAATTTTCAGAAGATACCCAAGCAGTAGTTGGTTGATCCCAAAGAAGAGAATGACTAGTTGTTCCTCTTAATATGATACCGCCTTGATTTGCATAACTATCGCTGACACTACTATCGTCGTTTAACGCTAATTCAATTTGATGGTCTTGTACTGTTAAATTCTGTGTACTTATAGAAGTAGTACTTCCATTGACTAGTAGATTACCAGTTACCCGCATATCTCCGGTAACATCTAAACTATAAGCAGGAGAGGAATTCCAGATTCCTACTTTTTTAGTAGCAGCAGTAATTGTGATTGCGTCAGAATAGCCCTGATTATTTCTAGTTTGAAGTCTAAAATTAGCTAGTAATGCATTATTTCTCCAAACGCTGGCGAAATCGTTAACTAGAATGTCCACATTCTGGCTTAATCCTAAAGACAAAGGATTTTCATTCAACACACTGATAGTACCTATAGTACTAGTATTTTCGTCTGTCCTCATAAAGTTAGAAGGAGTTGTGGAATTTCCTAGTACATCTATAAGTGCATCAGCTTTAGTAGCTGTTACATTAAATTTCATTCCTGGAAGAGAACTTTGATTAAATCCAGGACTTATATCTCCGCTAAATCCTGGGATTGAAGAGGCAGGAGTGTAAGTACTACTAGTTCCGCTGAATATACCAATTAATGTTCCCCCAACATACATCTTAACAATTAGTCTAGATGCACCACTAGTGTCTAATATAGAATCGACTACGTGCCCGCAAATACCTTGACTTTCTTTATATATAGGCCCTGCTAAAACTAAATCGATTCCGTCATAAAAATAAAGCTGATTTTCTACACTATCGATCCATAAATCGCCTTGACTTAAATTTGTAGGCTGACTTCCACTTACTAAAGGTCCGCTACCAATTCTAAAAGATCCGCCATCATAAACTTTTAGTCTGTTTTCAGCAGTATCGAACCATATTTGCCCTGCGATAGGGTTATTGGGTTGTGTTTCAGATGCAAAATTTTCTAAGAGACGTACAAAATTTTCATTAATATACTCACCGTACCCAGATACGTTTTTTCCAATTAACGTCAAATCGGTAGCGATTTGATCAATAGCTGTGTCGACTATTTCAGTTAATAATGAACCGTCTGTTTTGTTAATAATATAAGCCATCAATCAATCCTTAAATAAATTTTCCTGTAAAAATTATATAATTAATAGTGGTATAAGGGTTCATTAACGGAACAGGATTCCCTAAAATAGGCGAATCTACTCCTCCTGAATTAGGCAAGTACTGACCTTGGCCTGGCGATGTTGGACCGTTGGTTGTATGATCCACGATATTATTATCAGCGCCTTTATCGCCACTATTTCTTATTGCATAATACTGCTGTCCTTTGGCACCAGACGCAGTTTTTGCTCTCATATCGTGTTGGTGATCCGGTAATTGATCAACTGAAAGCTCTGTATTTTCTGTACCTGCTGCTAATCCTACTTGTATAGAAGTTGCACCACTTACTCTGAACGCTCTAGAATCAATAGTGTATTCATTTAATCCGGTAGATTTAAGTGGAACTTTGACTCCTTGGAACATATTATCTGCTCCTAATGGGAACCGTCCTCTTAAATCTGGTAGTCCAAAAGTGTTATTTCCTACAAGATTGATGAAAGGTTTATAAGAATACTGTATGACTTTCCATAGTTCTGTGTAATCTGATACTAAGACTTCACTTCCATCACACAATAAGAATCCGTTTGGCACAGTTACGCCTGCAAAGGGAAGTATCGTACCTATAGGTAGGACACCTGCTCTTTCGAAAAGCCCTTGTACAGATATTTTTCTTAAACCGTCTGTTGGTCGTTGAATTAACAATAAATCATCCGGCTGAGAAAAATTAACTAGTGTTTTGCTAGTTATAACATCAGAGGATAATGTTAAATCAAAAACAGCTTCTCCATTTAGTTGTACACCATTGAAATTAATTTCGTTACTGGTTGCATCGCCTTCGATTCTGAATTTTGTTGCACTAGCTAACTGTGTCGCTGAACCTTGTACGGACCCAATCAATTGACCGGTAAAAGAATCTGCCGAAACACTAGTTGCAGAAATACCATCTACATATAAATTCTTAAATTTATAGTTAGTATTACCTAAATTATATTGGTTATCAGTAGTAGGCACAATACTATTTGAATCAATAGTGCCTACCACAGTAATTCCATCTCCAACTTGTAATTTTTTAGTTACACTTGCTCCACCAGCTGTTCTAAAACTTCCAGATGTTAAATCTAATGCATTTGATGTACCAGACACAAAAAGATTATTGCTAGTTCTTATTGTGCCTTCAACATCTAGCTCGTAAACAGGATTGGTTTTATTAATACCTATATTTGTTCCATTTATGGTAACAGAATCTTTTGCATCACCGTCGACGTTAGTTCTTAAGAAAATTCTAGAACCTTCCGTCTTATTATACAATATAGTTTCGCCTGACAAAGAGTTAGACAAACTTGCATTTAAGTCTGAACCAAATATTAGTCCAGCATTATTTCTAATACTTAGACTTCCGTTCGATGTGCTATTAATATCACCCCGTAAAAAATTAGCGGCATCGATTCCACCTAATTTTGCACTGTTTGTAGTTGTCCCAACGAATCTATAATCAGATGATGTCACACCTTCTGTAGTGGTGTCAATTAAATTAATACCTTTACGTATTTTTGAGTAACCAGCAATAACAGCCTTAGGCGTAAATTCGTCTTTGCTGATAATTATTATTTGAGTATCTACTACATAGAAGGATATAATCACGTGATCAATACCTAAGGTATCTACGATAGTTTCTACTTTTGGACCAGAAAGTGTTCCTTCGCTAAATTGAGGGCCAACTAATACCCAATTAGATCCGGAAAATAGATATAATTGCTGATTAGTAGTATCGACCCATAAATCTCCTGTTACGCTTTCTGCATTTGTCGGAGCACTAGTTTTTCTTTTAACATTTCCTGCTGGTTGCCAAGTTCCTGCACCGTCATAAATTAACAATTGAGGTTGTGAAGGATCGTTAGCTTTATCTGTAAAATACCATAACTGCCCTGCTACTGGATTGCTAGGTGGAGTGGAAGAAGCAAAATTTTCTAATAAATGTAAGAAATTTTCTGCTATTACTTTTGCATAACCAGTGTAATTTTTTCCTACAAATTTAATACTTTTTTCATCATTAATTGTTTGATCCGCAACTGTTATGCCGCCTGGGTTGTTGGGTTTATCTGTAAAATCTATTGTATAACTCATTACATAACCTCACTTAAACCAGTTAAACTTTGAATACGAACTGTATAATCAATTTGTATTAGTCTATTAAGACTTTTTTGCACAGGATGAAAAATCACGTGTGTCAATAATTTGCTTTGTCCGGTTGAGCTATAAGATATTAGTCCTAATTCATCGAACACAAAATCACTATTATTATTAGTAATGTTATCAAACGCTGCTTGCCCTGTTGGCTCACCGTAGTCTAACAAACAGGTTACAAATACGTCTGTATAATTTGTTCCCGTCACGTGTCTAGTTTCTATCCTGTTTCTAACTGGATCTAAATTTGCTACTGATCTATCATCAACCACTTTTTTGAAAGTTTGATTGTACAAGCTGGCATTTGTTCCTGTGCTATTTGGAGTAAGATAGGTAATTATTCCGGTAGGATCTACAGTTGTAGCTCCATTTCCGAATGCCATCTCATATATGAATCCTTGTCCAGAATTAGCAATACTTTCGGCTAATGCAATGCTGATATTTTCATAATGAATAGCATTACGCTTATTGATATAAACGTGATTACTAATTGGGTCAAATATTTTGATATGCCCTTCTACGTGAATTCCTGATAAGTCTTTACCTTGCATAGTAGTCTCTTGTAATATGTTATTTATCTTGATAAATTATATGGTAGTTTAATCCCCAGTAGATTGTACTCCAATATAAGTAGGAAATAATGCTTCTGTATTCTTAATAAAATTAGCTATAGAATTATTAGAATCAGCCAAACTTTTTGCCACAAAACCGTTGTACTGCCCTTGACCAGTATATGTAAATGTTCTAATTGATTTTGTAGGAACTTTTAATGGCCAGACTCTCCATTCTCCCAAATTAATCGGAACAAGGTCGTCTAGAGGCTCGTCTAAGTATACGTTAAACTTATTACCTCCGAATAAATCTACGTAAGTGATATAACCCTTGGCTCCGTTTCCTTCAAAATACATACCTTTCCACAGCACATCAGGTGTACCTAATAACATTGAGAAGGTTTGTATTTTTGGATCACCGTTGTCAATAAGATCAAAGGCTCGACCGTTTCCTGTAGCAGGACCAGTAGCTACAAATACTGTTCCAGGTGTGTTCGAACTAGCACCAACAGTTGTAAAATCTGTAGTACCTGGATTATCAATCACATAGGTAACACCTGCTGTTAAGAACGGTGCATCGCTATATAAGTTTCCTGGATAAATTTTAAATGCCCTGGCTTTATTATCGCCTCTGCTTGTAGTAATGTCTGTAACAGTAATCACTATGTCATTTTCAGGACTCTTACCTCCTAGATATTCTCCTGGTAAGGTAATAATGTCGCCGATGTTGTAATTTATTCCAGGGTTTTTTAGCTGTACAACATATTGACTATTTGTCTTAAACACATCAAAACTAGCACCTCCTACAGCAGCCTGTACGTCCCTATAAATTTCTACAGGGTTATCAGCATCTTCCCAAATTCTGCCAGTCTTTTTAATAACAACTACTTTAGAATTTTCTGGGTAATTATTTGTAAGTCTTAAAGAACTTGTTCCATTTACACTAAATTCTGCCTCATATTGGCTATCGCCCTCTGGACTATAAGGATAACCATTAGCTTCTTCATAAAGTTTATACGGAACTTTTTTAAGTCTGTATCCACCTACAAATACTTCTAATTCATTTGACTGTCCGTAACCTTCTGGTATTGTGTCTCTATACCAATTAGTAGTACCTACAGTAGGCACATAATTTAAAGGAACGATTCTAGTGCTTCCGTCATTTACATATGTCTCGACTATGTGCTGATCGTTGTACGGAATAGTTTCACTAGGACCAAAATCCATTACGTAAGATCCTTTAACGTGAGTTGTAGGAACTCCTGTACCTAATGTTCCTCGTCTTAGATTTCTTAAAATATTATTTTCTAATTCAAAATATTCAATTCTTTCGCCGTTAATTTCTATAATACCTGGCATATTCATATTAATATTAGGCTTAGATAATACAGAACCGTCTTCAACAACGATTTCAGTTGCTCTTTGATGTAGATCTTGTCCTAATCTAGTGGATTTTTGTTTCCTAATACGCTTGTAATGTACACGGTTTAACATATCCTTAAACTGCATCCACCCGTACCCTGTTGTAACTTCGATGTCGTTAAACAGAATTATATCAAACTTATCAGTTTCTTCTATTGGTTGTGCAAATTTGATAGTTCTAAAGTCATCATCAAGATAAAAATCTATACTATGAGAAAGCAAACGCTTGTTCTTAATGACCCAAATGTAGTCGTCTCTGAACACAGATCTTTGTAGTTTAATTGCACCGCCTCTTTGGCTCATATATGTAAAATAATCTACAGAACCAGGAACGATCGACGTTGTAACATCAAATCTTTCTAAAGATCTAATGACTTTTTGTACGTCATGATTATAAAAACTTATTATTCTCACATCGTCTAACAGAGTTGGAATAGTAGAAAATATAATATAACTTCCTACAAATGAATAATCTGAAAGAGATGTAAAATCAAGTAAGGTTAGTATTGCACCTTCCTTATATTTTAATTTGTTAATAGTGATAGTTGTAAAACCAGAACTTAATTGATAATCGGATCCAGCAGACAATTCCTCTCCATCTACATATACAGCAAATAAACTTGGATTAATTGTATAAGGTTCTGTTTTATAAGAAGGAATAGTATATACATACTGATTATCTTCCATAACAAAATTAATATTATTTGCAGGTGTTAGAACTTCCCCGTTTTTAACAACCAATATATTATTTTCAAAAGGAGGTTTAATTCCTACAGTATTTTCCGGCATTAAGTACTGCACTGTAGCACCGTCTGTTGGCAACTGCTGAACGTGAACTGTGCTCAAACTATTGTTATTATCTGCTGTAATAACATAATTTATAATACTGTTTTCAGCAGTAATGCCACCTATTCTTAAACCAACTCTGTTTGGACTTATGTACGTTTCGTCGGTCTTAAACAATTCGTGAGGTGTAGCTATACCATTTACTAAAACAACACTATCAATTCTCTGACTTGCTAAGATGTCTGTGGCATCATTTGACAGTGTTGGCCAAGGAGCATCTGTTATAAATTCTGAAGTAGATCCATCAGAAACAAAATAATTTATATCTAAAATATTTTGTCCTCCAAACCCAAAACTCATTGTGCTTAAAGTTTTACCAGCATCAGGAACAAAATTTAATCTTACAACTTTTGTTTCCCACTCTAACTCGTAGTCTGTACCTTGTTTTAAAATTAATCCGTCATATTTTACAAATACTGAATCAAGATTACTTGTATACTGTCCAAATAAAAATTCAAACTGTACCCCGTCACAAACGTGATTATAAAAAATTATCGAATTGCTTCCAGTTCTTGGCAATCTAAAAACTTTAATTGCAACTGCATCGCTTATCTGTCCTGGAACTACTTCTTCAGGAGCATTACTATGAGCAGGAGAAATAAATGTGTCGCCATCTAATGTGATATCATCTGGGGCTAATCCTGTAGCAGTAGTATATGCTAAGTTACCTCCGGACAATTGTGTGTCGTACAATGCCGGATCAGGAGCGTAAGAACCGTCACTAGTGCTTCTTCTAAAGACAATCTTATCTCCGGTGTTAATATCTAAAGACCCAGATGTAGGTAATATGATAGTATCGTTTACTCCATTACCTATAAAGGTTTGCATATAAGTTCCCGCAGGAGCAACTATCTTACCATTAGGCTGTACAGTTATACCATCGTACGAATCAAAATACGGATCGTCAATTCTCTTACCGTTTACATAAACATTTATTTGTTCATTTAAAGCAGGAACATAGGGCAATTGATATGCATATGTACTGTCAGATACTGTAATAACGTAGTCGTCGAACTCGGCATCAAAACCGTCCCACCCTTCACTATACCAAGGAAGACTATCCCATCCCCCGTTTACTTCGAATCCTAACCCAGTAATATTAACTCCGCCGAAGTCTATGCCTGTCATCAGCTGTGCTAAATCTTTACCAAATTGTCCAGATTGTGGATTATAATAAAAATTAATTCTGTCTGTGGCCGAAAGATGATTAAAGTCTTTTGTATATGTAATTTCTACATTATTTTGATTCTTGTTAATTGGAGCTGGCGGTGCAGTATCAAATGTAATAACTCCTGCGTAACTTGTAAATCCTTTAGTAACAGATTTTTTCGTACTTAATACATAATCGTCTCTTAATGCTTCTACTCCATTAATTTTAACAATAGATTTTCCTACAGTAGTATCAGGACTAAACTTTAATTCAAATTGTTTTCTAGTATTATTTCCTTTAAAATATTCAGTAGATGTAAGTTCAGTGACATAATAATTTTTAGTAATTCTGTCAAATTTTACAGATATCTTATTAGATCTAACCACGCTATTTTCAATTACAGCTACAGCTTTTGCAGGAGTACCTCCTTCTGCTAGGCCGCCGTCAACTATTATTTCTGGAGCTTTAAGATATCCTGATCCTTTCTTTATTAAATCAATTCTGTTAACCTTACCGTTACTAGTATACGCCTTGGCTTCTGCTCCTGATCCAAATCCTCCCCTTATTCTTACTACTGGACGATTAATATATCCGCTTCCGCCATCTGCAATAACAATGCTTTCAATGTTAAACCCTACATTATCGTACCAATGTTTCCAAGGATAAGATAACATATTTTCATCGTTATAAGATATAGATCCATCATCTAAAACTTGAGCATTTAACGGAACTATTGAATAATCAGGATTGATTACTGGCAACAAATCAAAATCCGTAACGCTAGTTTGAGAGTTATCTATTTGATTGTAAGAACTAACATACTCTCTTACCTTAGTTCTAAACGGCTTAACTTCTTTTACATAGGACTCAAAATCTTGCAAGTTATCGTTATTATAGTTTACTTTTTCTTTCAAATAACCTGCATTATGTGTAGCTTTAACAAAGCTTGTTTTAATTGCCCAATCAATAAAGAACTGTTCGTTAAGTGCATATCTAACACTTGCAAAGAATAATTTTAGATATTCTATGCGAAGATCGTTAATTAAAATTTTATTCTTTATTGTATTAATAATAATTCTAAGTTCAACACTTGCAAAAATATCATATAAATTTGAGTCGTATAATGCTCCGTCGTAACCGTAAGTGGTATTTTTAAAACTATATAAATTAGATTTAAAATTAATAGTGCCGTTCTGTCTTGCGACTACGCTGTAATTTTCAGTATAATCGATAGTAATGTTATTAGCAAATTTTTCTAATAACATCCAGCCGCCGGTGCCAACATTTGAAACTTTTACAATGTCGCCAACTTTGGCCTCAAGTTTAGACAGCTCATATGTATTGTTTACAACAAAGTCAATCTGAGTGAACTGTGTGTATCCGGTTTTATACCAATCTATATAATCCCAATATGGAGTTACATCGTATCCTTGTGTTTTAACTTTTACCCAATTTCTTTTAATTTTATTAAAATTATAAATTGACCATCTTCCTAAAGATTCTGAATCATTAGTAACTAATACTGCATATGGTCTAATGACAAAATAAGTAGAATCAAGATAACCCTGGCCAGAATCTTCCACAACTACAGAAGAGATACGTCCAAATTCATCTAGAACTACTTTGAGATTTGCATCTTTACCTGTTCCGATAATTTTAATTGCCGGAGGATTTATATAGCCGAACCCTTTATTAACAATATCAGCTCCTACAATTCTTCCGTCTATAATAATCGGAGTCAAGATGGCAGTAACTAGATTAGATGTTCCTATAAATCTTAATTCTTCTTCTGTATCGATTACTTTATCATATAACCCAGTAACTAATTTTGGAGCACTTTCAGCTAAAAATAAATCTGTTAGGTCAGCCTTGTCCACTATTAACTCTTTAGTTAATACAGAATTAACTCGTTCTATAAATTGTTTCAGCGACTCGATACGATTTACGAACATACTCTGTCTTGGTCTAGATTCGATTCCGTATTTTAATTTAGCAGGCAAACGAGGATCTGGTAGAACACGACTTTGTTCATCTTTACCTATTAAACTGTCAAACCATTTATTTTCTATTTGCGCAGGTATAACTGTTTTTTCATTTTCGCTGACAACTTTCCATTGTGTATGGACATTTTTAGTATAATCGTCAATTAGCCAATACTGAACATTTAATATAACATTTGAATCTTCTAAAAGATTGGTCACATTTACTAGGTTAAAACTATCAGTTCCTAGTAAAGCTAAACAAGGATATCCGTAAGCGACTGGATCGGCTATAAGTGCAGACACATCTGAAGCAGGCAATAGTCTTCCCTCGACGCTAGGCATTATTGAAGGATTTTTCACCCAATAATAGTAAGTATTAATAAACGTCTGACTTACAGAATCATATCTTCTTTTTAAACTATAAACGGTGTTATCGTATTTTGACACGCCGCTTATTCCTAAAGCAAACCCTTCTTCTGTGCCGCTCAGCTGATTCCATTCTGCTGGTAAGTATTTTGTTTCAACCCATTCGTAGATGTCAATGCTTCCAGTTTTATAAAGTTTATTCCAGTTAGCTGATCTAAATACAATTTCTCCAACACTGTATTCTAAGAACTTAGCATTGTTAAGATCCCACCACAATGTTCCTACTTGCTTGTCTGTCCAACTTAACCCTTCATCGACATTTACAGCACTTGTTCCTACCACATAGATAGCTGGATCAAAATAAGTTTTATACTTAATTTCTTGATCAGCTACACCTGGTATTTTTCCTTGCACCGGATCCACTACGTCTAGGTAGGTAATGAGTTTATTATCTAATCTATTGTACAAATATGCTTTTTTAATCTTATAAGCATCAGGAGTAGATTGTTGTACTTGTTTTGCAGCCCAGCTAAAAGTATTAACTGGCTTAACGTAACTATACATTCTACCTACGTTCTTTAATTCGCCGTCTTCTAACGGTGCAGCTACTAAGATATTATTTGCTCCTACGGCTATACTATATCCATATTTGTCAGATAAATCGTTAACGGTAGAATCTGTTTCGATATACGGAGTAGACAGGCTTTCTCCGTAGATGTAATTTACGTCATATTTGTCGTAAATATCCACACGCCCTGTGTCTCTTTGGACATCTACAAATCTCATAGTACCATTGTCGAATAGTGTTGTTGAATTATCGATAGTGGTTAGATTCTGTATATCTCCGTAAGCAGAATACACTACTAGTGTATCTGCATCATTCATAAATTCTACTAATGATCCAAATTTTTCTGTAGGTTCTGCTCGATGACTGAACAAATCTTGTTGCTTTTCATAAACACTTCCTTGAAGTTTAAAAGTAACAACTTTTCCTTGGTCAACAAAAATTTTATCTGACAACGTACTACTTACAGCAATATATTCAGCATTATCAGAAATTGCAATAGATTCGCCAAGTCTTTCTGCTTTGTTAATTTTGTAGCTTTCGCTAAAACCAATTGTTTGAGAAAGAGCATAAGCAGACCCGTCGAACTTATAAACAAACACTTTGCCTGTGTTAGGAGTTCTTGGGAATAATTTTACAAATTCGTGAGACTCAGCAGGATCAGAATTTGAGCTTCCGTCACCTACATAATAACCTACAGCTTGATATAAAGTAGATTTTCCGCCTGCTACATCATAGACAACATCGCCTACAAAGTAAGTTTGATATTGATCGTATAAACCTTTGTAAGTATAATTTTTTAGATTTAGTAATTCCCAATCATCTGCAACAAAAAAATCTTGTTCATTTAAATTAGAATCTTCTACAAATTTCCAGAATCCGCCTAAATGATAAACGATATCTCCAGGATTATAAGTTATAACTGCTCTCCACTTTCCTTTAAAATTACCGTACAGTAAATCGTCAGCGTAAGGAGCAGAAATAATCAACGTATCACCGTTGTTTGCACTTATTTTAACGTCATAGCCAAACACGTCACCGGCCATAACTTGTTCTACAGTCTCTTTAAACAGCGGTCCAGGTCGTTTGAAGGTTGAATCAAACGGATTTATTTCTACAAATGTTTCAAGTTCATCTGTAACAACCTGCGGGAAGAATCCTAATAAATTTGTAGTGTTAGTAATTAATTGCCAAGCACTAGGGTTAGTACTAATTGGGGTAGGATCTTGTTCTGCTAAACAACGATATAACTGATAATCTTCAGTATTAAGTACAATGTCTCCAGGATAATAATAGTTTTCAGAATTAAATGCTCCTACATAATTCCTATTATAATCCATTCTCCAAACAGGAATAGTATCCGTTGCCGAGGGTTTTCCATATCTAAACATATAGACTCTTCCTCGACCTCTGTTTGTAGAAGGGTCTACTTCATACCCAGGACTGCTTACTGCCAATACATACTCATCACCCTGTATTGCAAAACTTAACTTACTACCAAACTTTTCGTTAGCAGTTGGCTCAGGGCTAACAAAAGTGTCTGCCAATCTATATTTGTTCGCTCCTATTCTTTGATATATGCTTACGTATCCTTCATTTAATCTAGAGCTACTAGATTTTGTACCGTCAGCACTGACTAGATAAGCCGGTTTCCAATCCTGTCTAAACTTAAATTCGTCATAGACTTTTTGTCCGTATGTCGGACTTAAAGGATCGTTATCGAAAGAATCAGCAGAGCTATCCCCGGGAATAGTTCTTTTAGCAGCCCAGTGAGTACTTTTAACTCTTACTATATCGTTAGAGTTATACGGAGTGGATGACGAAAACTGGCCTTGCCACCCTGACTTTACATAACTAGCTGTCGGTGCTGCAACTGCTAACCATTCTCCGTCGGGACTGAATGCTGTCTCTAAACCAAATCCTAAGTTATTCGAACTTGCAATACCTAAATTAGGTTCTATGAAATCTGTTTGTGTCCAAACTGTTTCAGTTTTTGACTTATTAAAAATATAGATACTATTATTGGCCGTAGTAACTGCTGCTATTGTTCCATCTTTGCTTATTGTAGTTTTAATTCCAAATTTTAAATTACTTTGTTTATCAGGAGTTTCAAAACCTAATCTACTGTAAACAGAATTATTTGCATAAACAGCGGATAATCCTTGTCCGTTATTGTCTACCCAAATTAACTCATTGTTCTTTAAATTCACAGGAAGATAATCGTTAGCTTCATTTAGATTAGAAATTTTGTTACTACGCAATTCAAAAATAACAATAGGTTCTACGAATGGATCAGGCCATTCTGCTGTAACTTCTTTTTCAAAAGTCACTGTTCTGTTAATCTTAGTTTTTACTTTATAAAATCCGTTGATTAAAGTAGATTGATCAATGCCTATAATACTTCCTACCGTGAATTCCGGAATAGTAGTAAAAGTAACAGACACAACACCTTCTAAATATGTAACGCTTTCAACTTCAAAATTTGAGTTTGTTAGTCGATAAACATTCCAATAATTATTAGTAGTAGTGTCAAATGCACACCAGATATAATCTCCTTCTTTATAACTTTCAATATCCTCTGCTAACAGATCGTCTAATGAATTTATTGAAAGTTGTACATCGTCATATCTGACATATCCTGGAGATCTTAAATATTTTGAATAATTTCCTAAAGGAAATGGGTTATTGTTATATGCTATAGGTCTTACATATATGTCAGACGGTGTTTGTCTGATTACATAATCAACTGTTTCTCTATCTATATCCGTTGTCAGTTCGATTGCTTGAGGTGTTAATTTAAATAACTTCTCGTCTAGTTTAAATTCTATTTCTTCAAAAGCATCGACTGCTCCGTACTCTCCAACTCTTAAAGCCCACTCTTCGTTAAAACTTAGACTTTCTTGATCGTCTGCACTTAATACATCGAAAAGTTTTGAAAGAACATTTTGTGTTCCTTTTTCAATAATCATTCCTTGATAAAACTTGTATTGACTAACATCATCTTTAATAATATTTTCAAGATATTGACGATTCTGATACCCAATTAAGTGCTGAGCTAGTCTCTGTTGTTCTGCATCAAAGTTGTCCGAATCTAAATCGTAGAAATCAGTAAACTGTTCTGCTTTATAGTCTAGGTTAGGCAACATTCTACTAGTAGGTTTTTCTTCAAGTTTTGCCCAGTCGTCTGCATTAAATTTCTCAGTGCCTGGTAAAAACTTTTTAGCTGCATAATAAAATTCTTTATATTTTACAATATCGCCTAATTGATAATCTGTCCATAACTCCCATTCATTTATTTTTGCTTGATCGAAAACGAATCCTGGAATATTAAAACTACCGTTCCAGTTAGTAGACACGTATCCTAAAACTTTAATACGCTCTTGTCTATAGCCCGGTTCTAGGTCATAAATTACATCATTAAACAAAGTAACGTTGTCTAATATTAGAGCGTGTTCTTTTTGAATAGTGTATAAAACTGCTCCGTAGATTCCGTGATTAGTACCAGTTGGGTTCAGACTAAAATCATTGCCTTCTCTTACTGCATTTGTAAAATTAGGAGTAAGTAATTGTCCATCTACTCTATATATTGCATATCCGTAGAAAGGATCTAAGATGTCGTTGACTACAGAATTTTCAGATCTAAACACAAGTTGATCTGCTGCCGGACTTAGTGCTAATACAGCACCGACATCCCAATTTTGTGTTGTCCAGAATAAAAATTCTTTTAAACTTGTATTCCAATTTGTAACTAATTTTAAAGTCGGATTGTAGCTATCAAAAATAAATCCTTGATTAGAGAGATAAGCACCGTACCCTTGGATAAAATCGGCCACATCTTGAATAGTAGGAAGTTTAGTTCCGTAAGCTAATACTAAGTCGGTATCATAATCCCAACCTTTTCTTATAATAGCTTCCTTTCCTCCTGATTGAGGAAGTTCTGCTAATCTAGCAAACAAGGCAGGATCAAAAGAGCTACCAGAGGTATGAGTTGTCTTAGTTCTATAAAAACGATTTTGATATTGTACTACTTTTCCTGCAACATAATCTTTATTTTCTGTCCAGTTTGAAAAACTTTCAGATATTCCGCCTACACGAACTACACCATCATTTAATCTATATGGATGGTATATAAAATAAGGATCATCAAGATTATATCCCCTTATTTCAAATCCGTCAGCAAACTTTGTAATAATGACTCCGCTATAGACTACTTTCTTCAAAGGACTCGAAGTATTTAGGAATACATTATAATTTTCTTGCGGAACGAATATCCCGCCTGTGCTGGTTGGCGACTTGCTGTCTAACAATAGTTTTAATTTTTCTGTACTAGTAAATGCACCTAATTTAGATCCAATTTTATTTTCTAAACGTTGTAGGTCATTTTTGTAATTGTCTAAAAGAATAGTTATATCACTGTTAATATAGTCAATAATATAATTTACTAATCCTGAGCTGTAAATTCTATCGCTACTATTAATATTACTTGGAATTACAATATCTTGTAGTCTAATTCTTAGACCAGTTTCCTTGTAAACTAATTGATCAACTAGATTTCTTTCAATTCTGCTTCTATCAAAATACGTAGCTAAAACTTTATTTGGCTGTAATAGCAATAATGTTTGAATGATAGCAAAGGGATAATACGAACTTCTTCTCCAAGCAGTTTCGACAGGCCCTTGATCTCCGAAAATATAAAATCCTTCTGGTGTTTCTGCGATTGGGCCTTGAACAAAATTAGCGTCCGAAGGGCTAATGAGTTCGCCTTGCGTGTTAACAGGCAATCCTTTCGCTAAAATTGTTTTCGCCAATTTAGCAATTATTCTGATAGGCTTTCCAGGCTCTCTGATTATTCCGTCTTTAATGTCATCCCATAGTATTCTATTATCCGATGTATATGGAGCTGGGCCGTAAGTCTCTTCCCACCACTCAGGTTTAATATTAAAATTTAAACACTCCCAAGGATGTGTATGTGGTCTGTCAGTATCTAATGTCCAGTCGTAAATTCCTCTCCAAAAAGCAGGAACATTTCTACCATCTGGAGTATAGTTACCTCTGTAGTTAAAAGTAAAACTGTTTAATCTATCCCAGTAAGTTTGCTGAGTATAATCTTCATTAATTAAAGTAGTCCATTGATAGAAGAATTTACTTAAAACAGTATCAAATTCTATTTTACTATAAACAGTTTCTCTACTATATCCAGGAATTAAATCATAGATATCTAGTATTGAAGGATCGTAATTTACTTTAATATTATTGTAAATTCTTTTTTCTAATTCCAATAATAAGTCATCTCTAAAGTCACCATAACATAAAGTTATACTTCCGTCGTGCCCTTGTATAACTTCTCTTGGTTCAAGATACGTATCGTCAATATATTTTGCAGGCTCAAATTTAGGATATAGACCCAGCGCAGTTGGTGTGTTTGGGCAAAAAGATCCGTCAGTAGTATCGTACTCGTAAACTTCTAATAAGTCATCTTCTGCTAAAGTTGCTTTAACAGTAAAATACACATCTGTTCCAAACTCATAGTCTTTTCCGTGAATTAACTGCTCGCCGTTTAGATAGATGTATACTGCTCTATTACTAGGTTCGTTAAGATTAAAAGGTTTTGATATAGGATAAAATTTAACATTAGGGTCTTCTATAACATATTCTAATTTAGTGCTAGATGAAAATCCAAACATATCAGACAAATAGTAAGGTTTATTTTTCGGCTGATCCTTACTCATTGCACTTAGAACGATGTCTAAATGATCTCTTGGATTAGTATGAACTCCTGATCTATTTGCTTCTAATAAAAAGTTTCTTTTAAAATTTCCATAATCATTTCTTACTAAATCAAGAGCTTTAAACACATTAAAGTTCTTTTGTCCAAAATGATAAAGAGCAAGATTCAATGGACCAGAATGCTGCAAGAATCTCAGTCCGTACGATGTTACGTTTCCTAGATCTCGAAGATTTCCGGCACCTGGGTAAGACCCTTCGAAGTCGTTAATATTTTCAATTATAGACTCGACGTGATCTATAACCTCTCCTAAAGTAAATTCTTTTAAATTATTATTAAGAGGATTATTTTGAAAATTTAAAGGAATCTGATAATAACCGTTTTGATTCTTCCTTTGTTTAGCAAAACATTTTAATGTGACAACATCAGATGTTGTCACATCTGTGTTTAATCTAACTATTTTTCTAACTACATCAGATGCAATAACATAGCTATTCTTGCTAAGACGTATTCCATTAATATATACTCTTACTTCTAAATCATTTAAATCTGAAGGATCATCATATACATCAATTGGAAAATCGTTAACTAAATTAGAATTTTTGAATATTCTAACAATAGGTTGTAAATTTGTAACTGTTGTTTTTGTCCAGCCATTGACATAACTAAACTCGTCACCTGTTTCGGCTGCTGATAGTCTTCTTACTTTTTTAAGATATCCTACATCAGTATTTTTAGTTTTTAAAACTGTTCCTTCTTTATAAGTTATCGAATCGTTAAGTAAGTCAAATTTAAAAACAATATCGCCAACATTGTTAATATTTCTATACGAAAGTGCAAAATTTAAATTTGCATCTGCTGCACCTTCTCCTATTTTATAGGAAAAAAGTTTATTGCCTTTAAATGTAGAACTATCATAAACTGTTGTATCTCCGTAACTTACGCCATTACTATCAAAAATATCAAATAACGGAGCTTGTCCTATTTCAGTCTTTTGTTGAGCAAATTTCCAATCTGATCCATTATACCAATACATATAACCTTGATTTTCTAGACCAAATTTTACTAAAACAGTATCGTTTAAATTAGGTATACTGTCTGGTTCTTCTACTAAATTAATTTGTCTACGTATGCCTGAGAACAATTCAAATTTATGTGTTCCTTTTCCTACTTCGTAGATATCGACTGGCACTGTAAACAGTTTGTCGGTATACAATTTAATTTGCAAAGAATTTAAAACAAATGCATAATAAATTTTTCTATTTTCTAAACCTTTAATATTTGAGTTACCGTTGTTCAAATATACTAATCTGTCACCTGTAGTAAGACTGTGTGGTGTAGTAAAAGAAATTACGTCAGTGTCTATATTAATAGTTGTAGCAGCATTAAAATTAATTTGTCTACTTGGTACTATAATTTTAATAAAATTTACTTTAAAAATTCTATCTTTTACTAATCTATCAGTGTCCGCGGTAAACAGCACCCTCATACCATCGACTAAGTCAACACCGTCGATATTGTAGCCTAAACTACCCTCGATTGTTGAAAAGACGTCTTTTGTAAATGTGTCTACAAGATCAACATTTGGTTTAGCTTTGTAACCAAAATTGTATAATTTTAAATTAGCTTCAAATTCGATAATTGGTCTATTAGCTCGTTGACTTTGATCAAATTCTGGCACCGATCCTTGTGCATCGGCCGCTGCTTGAATAATATCTTTATGAAACCATCGATTGTATCTACTCCACGGATTTCTATCAATCGATCCCCTGGCCATTGTAATATAGTCTTTATTCGAAGGAAATGTTGTAGCAGAGCTAAATGGATCTCTATCAAAGTCACCATCGTCGAACAATAATTCTTTATTTTGAGTATACGGAGTTACAACTTCTAATTCAGTTTCTGGAATTAACGTAATCTCAGATCCTACTCCTTCGACATACCAGTATCCTTGAGAGTATTCTGTAGGAGACACCTTACCAGTAAACTTTAATTTCATACCGTTTGAGAGTGGTATGCCTGTAGAAGTTGTATAATTCTGTTTGCCTAAAATTTGTTCATTTACTTCTAAAAAGGTGTTTTCCTCTATATTAGCAACTTGAAAGGTTCCTCCAGGTATACCATCATTTTCACTTACATAAAATAAAACATCAGGCGCATCGTTTGGAACTTCAAAAGTTAACACACCGCTGGTAATACCATTACCTGTTATTCCTTTAGTATATCTAAATGTATTGCCTGTAATTCTAGAAGTTTTTATGCTAAAAGGATTATTAGGACTATTAACCTGAAACTTGTAAGTTTGTCCTCTGTATAATGTCAGCGTTGGATTTCTTGTCAATCCGTCAGGGCTGAAAAGAAACGCATAATTGTCGCCTTCGTCAACAATATTAACACTATATGTGCTAATTACTTCTTGCTGAAGTCCTGCTATAGAAATTGGATCTGGACCGTAAGGTAACCAATAATAGTTTTGAAAATTAACAAACTTGTCCCAGTTAATATGCGGGTCCCAACTATAAGATTCTTGTTGGTTTAATTTTTCGTGATTACTGACATTGCCGCCAAAAACACTAATTTGATTAATGTAATCAATATAATCTTTAAAAAATGTTACATTTTCAAAATCATCTTGAATAATAGCAGTAGGCTCTAATTGATAATTTTGTCTAACATCGTCGCTGGCGGTTACAAAAATATCAGTAGATTTTACAGCTTTTGCATTCTGTCTACCAATGAATCCGTTTATTTTTCTAACAGCTCCAGGTTGTGTAAGTTGGTCAAGAGTTGCCTGCAAAAACTTTTTATTTCCAGAAGTTCTATAATATTTAGGTAAAAGATCTGCACTAGATCTTTTAGCATTATTACTTAATGGAAGACTTGGTTCTTCTTGATCATTATAAGACATTAATTATTCTCCGAACTTATTACAGCCTGCTGTCCTGCTATTGTTTTACTTTCGATTATTGCACCAGATGCATTTAGTTTACTTGCAGTAATAGTGCTAATTACTTCTATATCGTTAACTGTTGCACCGTTTATAAAAATTTGATCTTTTTCTGATCTTATCTCGTATAATCCGCCAAATGATAAAGTGTCCTTTTTAGGTACAATTACAAAATTTACCAAATAAGGACTAGTTCTGTTCATCACATACGCAGCTAATTCAGAAAAGTAAAAATTATCTCCGAACTCCCAATTTTCCAAAGCAAAAAATTCATTAATTGCGCTAAGAACATTTGCTTTGGCATCATTGTCGGTGATTACTAAATCAGGATTTTTAACAATTTTAAATGTTGCTTGAACATCTTGAGTTGCTTTTTCTCCAAATAAAATTTTGTATTTCACTGGGTGATAAATCACTTCATCGCTCATCGCCTTAAGTTTGTTTAATTCAGGTGATAATAAATTGTATAAACTGTCAGAACTTGGAGGCAAAGGCTCAGACGCTAACGTGCCATTTAACCATTGTCTAAAAGTCTGATCGTATCTTCTTGTCAGCACATACACATCCATTAAATTCGTTACTCCTGGATCAATTCTTGATTCGTAGTCGGCGTTATGAATATATTGAAACTTTAAATTGCTTCTTCCTGTATACACTCTGTAATCCAAACTTACAACAAGTATGTTCTGTGCCTTATCTAATTTTTTTACTACATTTGTATCAATGAAGTAAAAATATTGTCCGTCATTGTATAAAGAAATATTTAATAAAGTCTCTGTTTCTAAAATTATAACTTTATTATCTTTATTACTGACCCAGCGATAATCTTCTTGTCCTTGAGAAATTTCGTATTTTTCTTCTATGATATATTTTGTTGTTGGATCAATAGAAGGAGTAACAATGTCATCAAAGATAACTGGATTGTCTACTATACCATCGTCGTCAGAATCACTAAATGTAATTTGAATTTTTTTAGTGTCAATGTATCCATCTATGCCTTTAAATTCTTCAGTAACTTCCCACTCTCTATCAAAAGTAAAAGGATTAGATCCAAATGTACTATCTGTACTACTTGACAAGTCAGTATTAATACTTAAAACTTTTATCTTATCTTTAACTATAGTATTATTTCGTGTATCATAAATTTTATCGCTGGCATCAAAATAAAATCTTACTTGCTGATCACTTTCAAAAATATAACGTAGCAACCTTGACTTAACAGTATAAAATTCTGTATCTGTTGTAAACAATATTAACCAACTTGAATCTAGTTGTTGATTACTAATATCTCCCTGTTTACCTAGACTAAAGCTTCCAAGATTTAAATTTACTTCAAACACTATTTTCCAAGATGCTGTATCAATATCATATCTTAATCCAAACGGTTTATTGGAAAAAATAAGATCTATCATTGTAGCAATCGTGCTTGAATCTAACGTAGTTCTCCAAGCAGGAATCAACTGAAAAAGTACTGCACCATTTGGAATAACGTCATTTAAAATAACTGGTCCTGTTCCATCCGCTAATACGCCAGTGTTGTTGTTAGTACCGTCGCCGATGACCTGAACTACTTTAGTCCAAAGACTTGTTGTTGTGTTAGGAAAGAGAGGTGCGCCTGCAACTAATTTATTATTATTATTTTTATCAAAATAGTAACCTGGAGGGGCTCTAAATTCAACTAAACTACCTAATGTAAAATATCTTAAAAGATTGCTAGTATAAGATCCTAATTTATAAGTGAATCCTGTATCAGTATCGCCAATATATCCTGTTGTTTGATTAGTATCTATAGATTTAGCGTACCAAGAAACATTAAGACTTGTAATAACAATTTTAAAAAACTTAGTATAATAGAAATCTCGTAGAGCTATTGATTTCAAAGTTTCTTTTAAGGTATTATTAATTACAGCTTCAATGTCTGTTTTTGACATAAAACTAAATTTAAAACTTTCAGTAAACTCTTCTCTATAAAGAATGCCATCGTCTGCGAACAGATTTGTTTTACTATATTTTCCTGTTGGGTCAACTAGGTCAAAATATCTACTGATTCCACTTGCACTTCTATTAACTGCTTTAACTTTAACGATTTCTTGATTAATACTTAAAGGAGTAATATTATAATCCTCAGCAGTAATCATTCTATTTTGTGTATAATATGTAGCAGGCGCATTTGCTTTAATGCTATCATTAGTTTCTGATTCGCTACTATTAGTAATACTTGATTGTAAATTTAAAGTAATAGTTAACGTTTCAATCTGCCCAGTATTAGAAACGTATGGAACATCGACACTGACATTCCTAATATCTCTTGGATTGATTGTATAACTTAGGCCGTTACTTACTCTATAGTAAGTTCTAAAAGTTCCTAAAGGTAGATTTCCAAAAGTACCATCACTAAAAACTAAACTTACTCGGTCACCTGCTCTTGTAGTAACTCCGTAGATATTTCTAACAGATTTATTAAGACTATTAAAAATAACATTGTTGCCTTCAAGACTTGGAACTTGTTTCCAGTATTCGTTTTCAAGTCCATTCTGATCTAATCGATATAACCAAACGTCTGTATTATTGATATTGACAGCATCAATATCTACAGTCTCATTGGTACTTGGCTGGCTAATAGTGAATCTTCCTTGATTCAAAATTCCTTGTTTAAAATGCATAAAAAAGCCAGTATTTTGACTAGCATTACCTTTGCCATCGTTTCTATAAATGAATGCCAGTTTATTGCCTAATGCTGGAGGCTCTTCGTAAATGTCTTGACTGTCTCTAAAACTAGTAGATACTATTTCAAAGACCATATTTCTACCGTCTACATTTTTAGTAAATGTATAAACAGGAACATCAGTATTAGCACTTTGAAATCTATACTGTTCTGTTGGGATGCTGTAGATTGTGTTTTTGTCTACCGGAGTTCCAAAAGGTGCGCTAGCTGGCAATGCAGCATTTAGAACTTTAATGAACTGATCATACCAGTTAGGATTAGCTATATCGTTCCAGCCAATTACCTGTCCTGATAAATTTCTACCGTTGCTGTCAAAAACGTTTTCTGTAGTAGACACAGTGCTAAACTTTAGCAGCCCGCTTGCTGCTATATTTCTTTTGGCATTATATCCTAGCAGACGCGATAAGCGCAGTACACTTTCACGACGCTCTGCTAGTTCTAAGAAATTATCCCTGGCATTTAAATCCGTACGGAAACTGATGCTTTGTCCTAAGAAAGCAATCAAATCTATCAAAGCTAGGTATTCAGAACTTTCTACATAATCATTGAAATCTTCAGGATAATTTTCCCTAATGTAAGAAATCATTACCCTACGTAGGTTTTCAAAATCGTAGCTTTGAAAGTCTGCATTACGGAAAGTTTGGTAAATTCTTTTCCAATCTTCGGCTACTAGTAATCTGTTTTGTCTATCAGTGGCTGACATACGCTATATCCTAATTATACAATATTTAGCGTATTTTGAAATGTGCGTACTTAATTAAAGTATGTTGTTGTCTTGGTCAAATTTCAGCTGTATAGCTTCGCTGATGTTATAAGGAAGGTAAGTAAGAACACATTCGATTTGTATTCCACTTTCGTAAGATGTTACTATAATTTCATCTGCTATTACTCTAGGATCGTAATTTATAATTGTTTCTACATTTTTTTGAATCAATATTTTCAACTCATCAGTTAACGGTTCAAATATTGCGTCCCAAATGATAGTCCCAAATTCTGGATTTTCTAATCTTTCGCCTTGTCTGATGTTAAAATGATTTAATATATCTTGCTTAATAAGCATCAAATCATACAAAGCATAACTAGTGGCTTCTTCGTTAACCGTGCTGAACCCTTTGTAAGTCTTAGTTCCTGGTAAGTTTTGACTTTGATTGTTACCTTTTAGTACAATCTTTTCATATAATCTAGAGTTAGCAGTCATACTGTTATTTAATTAAATTGTAAACCCGCCAGTATTTTGAACTCCTGGCAGGCCGGGCTCGGACGGTCGTAATTTTTCAAAGGTGTCTGTAGTTGTGCTATATTTTTTCCAATAACTAGCTGCATCCTTTATCGTAGTGCTTTGCCCTTCGTACCGCCCATCAATATCTCTATCTGTCTTAGTAGGTTTGTATTTTAACGGATCTAAGTTTTCGTGCTGCGGATAAGGCTCGTGAGTGGGCATTCTACGCATAATTAGATTACCTATACTGCCATTAGTTTCTGTAGGTAGTAAGTGAGTTTTAAGTGCCTTAGGCAATTCTGCTGCTAATGCTGTGCTTGCAGAAGGCCCATTCATATGAATTAAAGGAGCAGTTTCTATAATATTTCCACCAGCTTTAGTGTGATTCGCTCCTCCTGAAGTTTGATAGATATAGCCGCCTACATTTAAATTAAAATTACCGTTAACTTTTTCTTTTGTATTTCCTATGATAGTATGATCTACATTTTTCTTAACGTGAATTTTTTGATTCTCATCAACAATTAAGATACTATCTTTATTAACGTGAGTATGCATTTCTCCTGCAACCTTGATATTAAAATTTCTACCTGCTTGTAAGTTAATATCTCTATCTGCTAAGAAATTTAAATCTTGTTTTGTATGTACGCTTACACTGTCTTCAGCGTAAATGTCAATTTTTCCATCGCTAGAAAATTCTATCCAGCTTGTGCCTTTTGCATTTCCAATGTAAATTAAGTCTTCGGAATTATGTAAAAGTATCTGATGCCCAGTTCTAGTACGCAGTCTAATTAATTCGTTATGAGGGCGTGTGACATCGCCGCCGCTTTCATTTTGTTCAACAGCAGCGTACTCTGGTGGACCTTCGCTTGGAGATTTTTTTCTCAAAAACTTATCATCGCCGTCGTCCATTACAAAGCTAGAACCGCCAAGTCTGCTTACAAAAGCATTGTTAATTTTACTTTCTTTTTTGCCTACTTTTCCTTTTCTAGCGCCGCTACGTTTATCAATTGGACCAGGTGTACTGACTCCGAAAACTTGACTAGGACTTTCTCTTCTGGCACTGCTAGTGGTGATGCCTCTTGTATCGTCTCTTAGCAACCCTTGATTCTTTAAAGTAGTAGCAAAAGGGTGTTCTGGCTTTAATATCTTTGTAGGATCTAATGTAGAACCTCTAGCCACTTTATTATACTCTGCTACTGGCACACGCTCATCTTGTCCGGCGGTTTTAAATTTTGTAGCTGCATATCCAGGAATCATAAAATTCATATTTTCTTCCTGTACACACCCCATCCAATATCCTTTACGAGGATCACCGCCGACAAAAATGACCAGTACTAATGTGCCTGGTTCGGGCGGAACCATCCACATACCGTGACTTTTTTGAGTGTTGTTGTACTCTTCTGGCTCGGCGGTAACATAATCAATATTGGTTATTCCATAAAATGGATTTAAATATTTGACTGTTCTTAGTGTACCTGTGGCACTGTCTTCGCTTCCAATTTCTCTAATGAGCTGTACTTCTAACGACCCCATATACGTAGGATCAGCATTACTCACTACTTTGGCTATAAACGGCCCTGCTTCTACTGGATTACTAGCTATCGGCTCTCTGTTTTCGGTAGTCATTAAATTGTAAATCCTCCAGTATTAATTACTCCTGGTAGGCTAGGATTAGGAGCGTTTTGATTATTGTTATTATTCTTAGTTATAGCAGCCAGTATGCTTGAATTTGTTTTTGCAATAGAGTCTGTGACATTTTCATTAGAAAGGGTCGAAGTCTTTGTAGGTTCCGGAGCATTTGGATTATCCTGGCCTGTTATTCTGACCAAATCTAAAGTTTGAGTAAATTTTCCTTTTATGAATTCAGTAGTTACAGCTTGAACAGTGTATAACCCGCTAAACTGTTTAATTGGCCTTGTTCCTCCGAAGTTATAATAACCAGTGTCCATATTGATATCAATAGGAGTTCTGAAATTTACCTGTACTACTGGTTGACCATTTTGATAATTTATACTGCCGTCTGCTGTAATATTATCAAACTTTGCAACACCCTTAGCTGTATAATTTCCAATTCCGCTATCTGCAATATAATAAGGATCACCTAAGATTTTTAAACTTACGTTTATCATATCATATCCAGTAGTAAGCAGATCTTGAAATTGTCTAGCTGCTGCTGTACTTGCTTTATCATAGCCTGCGCCGCCTTGATCAGCAGTAGTAGTAGATATTTTTTCAGGTCGAACTGAAGTTGGACTAAGTTGTGTAGTAGGATCAAAACCTTTAACACCCTGACTTATGACTGCTCTTTTTTGATCGTCAAGGCTTTGATTATTTGCGGCAGCACCTGTAGCAGGAGCGAGGTCTCGTTCTGGGGAATTTTTGTTTCCGTCTGCTGCTAGATACTTAGTAAACCCTACTTTAAAGTCTATTTGAAAATCTAAAATATCTGTATTTTTTCCAGTATAGATATAATTGTATTCTTTTAATGCTTGTTTTTGTAAATTTTCTAATTTAGGTCGTTTAGCATTAACCGGTAAGATATAGTGACAATCTACTTTATAAGGCACTACTCTAAAAACAACTAATTTAGGTTGAACACCAGTGATTGCATCTTCAGCAGCTAATGTATATAATTCTGTTTCTATACGCCACCACCATATTTGCCCTTCATTGGTTCGTTGACTTTCATTTAAGGCATTTCTTCCGTAATCACTAATTAATATAACCTGATTAATCATATCTACAACACTACTTCCTTGATTAAATCTAAAGTCACTATTATTATAGTTAATTGTTAAATTTCCTCTTTTGTAGATTCCTGTTTTTTCATCGTATACAGCATCATCAGGTAAAAACGGAGTATCGCCTTTGTTTAAAGGATTAAATCCTAGACTAGCCTGCCCTATTTTATTAACAGTAGCGTCGCCTGTTGCTTGTACTAACGTTGTATTTTTTCCGGTACCGGCACTTACACCTAATTTTTTGTAAACGGCATCATTGCCGTTAGCTGATGTAGGGTTAGCAGTAGCTTTTTTATCAATTCTTTCATCATTAGATTTTGATGCATTACCTGAGGAAGAACTTATGTCTGAAGGAAACAAAATTAAAATTTGATTTGCAACTTCAACTTGTTTTTTTTCAACTTGTCGTTGAAAATAATCGTTAATTTGTTTTTGTAAACTGTTGTCTCCAGTTTGTAACAATGCCTGCACTGTAAATGGTCCGCCATCATTACATTTAATATTCACATCTTCTTTTACTTGATTAAATTGTGTGCTAAATCCTTGATAGTTATAAGGGTAAGCTTCTACTGTGTAAGTTGACCCTTTTCCGGTTACTTTCATTTCTAGATTTCTTAATTTTACAACAAAGTCCTTTTTACTATTATCTATCTGCTGATTCAACAACTGTGTTTCATTGTCCATTATGTGTCCTTTGAACTCGATAGTGAGGCAAAGAGGCACATCTAAATAATTTCGATACCCTGCAACCGCTGCTGCTGTTTGTAAAGACTCCCAAAATAAGCCCATACTGTAAGGTTCTATGATTGTAAAATTTATATCATAATTGTTTGTATTTCCAGTGGCCCTATCAAATCCCATAGTACCTTTCATATTAACATTGTCAATATAAAAGTCATATTTGCCGTATGCGGTTGGCACTAATTCGCTATCCGGTGCTCCGCCAGCAGACCTTAGAATTAAAGGACCGTAGATTCCTTTTTTATAAGTTTGATCAGGAAAATTTAATTGGTCCGGAGTTAATACACTTAATGTAAAAACATAATTGTAACTACTATAATAACTAAGAATATTTGGCAGCGGAGGTTTTATATCGGCTGTTACACGATTCTGAAATGACTCTATACTTTTTAAATCAAGATTTACTAAGCTTTTATTTGCAGCTTGGGATGCCGACTGAACACCTGGTATTTGATTAGTAATAGCTGAGCCGTTAGCTATACCGTTTTGTATGATTGATTTTTTTAGTTTTTCTAAATTTTCTGTACTGTTCGTAACGCCTGTAACTACTCCATCATTAGAAAATGTATTTTTTACAGAATCGACAGCATTGGTAGCAGTTTTTTTATTTTCTTCTATAGAATAAAATCGGCCGTAGCCACCGCCATTAGTAACATCTACCATATTATAATCCTAACACCTTTTTTAGACTATCGCCTTTTGGAATATAAATCTGTGTTCCGGCAACAAAGTCATATACTGGGTCTTGAAGGACGTCTAAATTTCTTTGTATGAAAACCCACCACAGTTTAGGATCTCTATACAAATCATATGCTAGCAAATCTGGTCTATAAGTATACTGAGGTTCTATAGTATAAAGATAATCGTCGGGCTCCGAGCTCACTGGTCTAATACGTAAAATTCCAAGATAGTCATTATCTATTGGAGTATCTGCCCAGGGGCTATTTCTATTGTAAGTGGCCATTATAGATAACCTACTCTATTTCCTACATATCCGCCATTGACGAATGTATTAAGATTAAATTTCCTCATACTTTCCCTACTGTATATTGGCTGTAATACAACATTTAAATTACTTTTAACTGGTACGTGACTAGCTCCTCCTACCCCAGCCGATGAAGGAGATAATATGCCAAGAGGATTACTGTTTTTAGCAGCCTTGTACGCATTATAAGCACCAAATGCAAGAGATCCGATTCCAACTACTTGTGCAGCTTTGGCTCCTCCAACTGCTCCGGCTAATCCGGCAAGTAGTGCAGTTCTAGTTCCTACATTAGAACTAGACAGTCCTCCAACACCAGGAAGACCGCTTCCAGAAGGAAACGATGAACCAAAACTTTGACCAACTGTGGTTGAGATATAATTTGTGTCCTGTGGTAAAGTTACGCTAAAACTTTTTACTACTACTGGAATATTCTTAAAAACATAATCTCCGTATCCGTTGAATAAAACAATCGGCGGTGGATTACCTGCAATCTCTCCAACATCTCCTGTATACATTTTAGTCATTGATCTAAAATAGTGAACTACAGCTAACCAGTATTGAGCTTGGACAGCGTCTTCGACATAAAAAGGAGCATCAATGCTTATTTCAGATGCTTTACTACTAGTATAAGTTATACTGGCATAATTTTGATGCACTATTGCATCTTCATTATATCCTGCACTTGCTGCTATAGACACACTCGGTGTATATGGAAAAATCATACCACCCGCTGCTCTTAACGGTTGTAACACTGGACTGCTTAAAAAATTACTGTCTGTTGGCAGACTTAGTCTAACTCTCCAATCTTTTTCTGCATCGGCACTGCTCCATTGAGCGCCACCGCTTTTGACTGTGCCTGGAGCATTTCCTCCGATTGGCAAATTAGCGCTTCGTAATTTTGATATGATCTCTGCTGGATTAGATAAATTGTTTAATGCACCGGCCAATCTACCAACTGTGCCCACTGCGCCTAACAAACTATTTGCGTTACTTCCTAAATTTTTGGCGCCAGACGAGAACGTATTAATTGCAGATCCTAAATTGATACCCATTTTGGACTCCTATATCCATTATTTAGTTGACAAAATTAAGTGCATAGTTTATATTCTTATAACAAGGAAACCCTATGAAAGTTAACTATCTCAATAACAAAGACCTATTAGAAGAAATTCACAAATCCAAAAATACATACTGTTCTTTCGCTAAACCGGAATACCATCAGTATGACATTATTCTAACTAGTGTAGATAAAATCAATATTCGAACTATAGCCGAAGCGAAAAGGAACAGAGCTAAACGCCTAGGTCAAAAAGACTTTGAGCAGCGCAAACTGGCAGGCGAAAAAGTAAAACAAGCAGACTGCGAAGTAGACTATAAAAAGATTGCTAAGACAGATTTAGTTTTTAGGATAATGACATTTGATCATATTCCTACTAACACTACACGCAAGAAAAATCCAAAAACCGTAGCTGACGGGCGAGACAAAGTTAATTTTCCTCCATTCCAACATTGGAAGTTTAACGAAGAAGATGTTTTAGTCTGCGTTGGCAAAAGTCATTGGAAGGGCGGCGTAGAAAAAGGAAAATTTAGTAAAGATCACGGACAAATTACTAACACATTAGCTAAAATGTATATTAAACTCTGTGAAAGATACGCCACTAGAGGTAACGTGCGCGGTTATACATATAACGATGAAATGCGTGGGCAGGCTATTTTACAATTAACACAGATTGGGCTTCAATTTGATGAGTCAAAATCAAATAATCCTTTTGCTTATTTCACTGCTGCTGTTACTAATAGCTTCGTTCGAATAATCAATATAGAAAAACGTAATCAAGTTATTAGAGACGACTTGCTAGAAATGAACGGAATGAACCCTAGCTATAGTAGAACTGGGCAAGGCGAGTATGTTGCTGCTATGAAAAGAAACGAAGGATTCGACGAATGACAAAATACATCAGTTTGCAGTTACCTGAAGGACATTTTTTAAAATTGTTATTTGTTAGAATGAATGAAAATGATCCGTGGGTCTGTCATATAGACGACAGCTTGATGGAAGAAGTACAAAAAGTTATAGGACAAGGATTTTATGGGGCTATTTAAAAAGGTCGCTTGCTTTACAGACATACATTTTGGTTTAAAATCTAACAGTCAAGTACATAATCAAGATTGTCTAGACTTTGTAGATTGGTATATTGCTAAAGCAAAAGAAGAAGGGTGTGACACAGGCATTTTTCTTGGCGATTGGCATCATAATCGTAATAGCCTTAACATTACCACTATGGATTATAGTCTTCGTGCTCTTGAAAAACTTGGTAGTAGTTTTGATCAATTTTTCTTTTTTCCCGGTAATCACGATTTATATTATAAAGACAAAAGAGACATACACTCAGTAGAATTTGGAAAATACATTCCAGGTGTAACTGTCATACATAAACCAACAACTATCGATGAAGTAACGCTTTGTCCTTGGCTAGTAGGTGATGAATGGCGCTCCATTCATAAACAAGAAGGCAGATATTGCTTTGGGCATTTTGAATTGCCTAAATTTTTTATGAATGCTATGGTACAGATGCCTGATCACGGCGAATTGCAAGTAGATGCATTCAAAGGATTTGAATTAGGATTCAGTGGACATTTTCATAAGCGTCAGCAAAATGAAAATATGATCTATATTGGCAATGCGTTTCCGCACAATTACAGCGACACTTGGGACGATGAGCGCGGAATGATGATTATGGAATGGGGCGGAACTCCGACATATTATTCGTGGCCTGGGCAACCTACATTTAGAACGATAAAATTAAGTGAACTTATAGATCGTGCAGATAGTATAATATTACCTAAGCAGCATTTGCGTGTAAGTTTAGATATCGATATCAGTTACGAGGAAGCAAACTTCATTAAAGAGAAGTTTATGGGAGATTATCCTATTCGCGAACTAACACTTATACCAGAAAAGAAGGAAATTGAAATAAGCTCAAATATTGACATACAAGAATTTGAAAGTGTTGATCAAATCGTTACTTCGCAAATCGTTAATATAGAAAGCGAAACCTACGATAGCAAAGTTCTATTGTCAATTTATAATAATCTATGAAAATAAAAACATTAACTGTTAAAAATTTTATGAGCGTGGGTAATCAAACTCAGGCTGTGGACTTTACTAGAGAACACCTTACACTAGTATTAGGTGAAAACTTGGATATGGGCGGAGACGATAGTGGTAGTCGTAACGGAACAGGAAAAACCACAATTGTTAATGCCTTAAGCTATGCATTATTTGGAAATGCCTTAACTAATATTAAAAAAGATAATTTAATCAATAAGATTAACAATAAAAATATGTTAGTTACTCTGTCTTTTGAAAAAGACGGCATAGATTATCGAATAGAAAGAGGGCGTAAGCCTACTATATTAAAATTTTATGTCAACGACGTAGAACAAGATACCGCAGAAACTGACGATGCTCAAGGAGATATGCGCGAAACGCAGAAGGATCTCGATGATCTTTTAGGAATGAGCCACGATATGTTTAAACATATTGTAGCCCTTAACACTTATACCGAGCCGTTTTTAAGTATGAGAGCCGGAGATCAACGAGAAATCATCGAGCAACTACTAGGCATAACGCTATTAAGTGAGAAGGCGGAAGCTCTCAAAGAACAAATCAGACTCACTAAAGAACAAATTCAACAAGAAACAGCAAATATCGAAGCTGCAAAAAAATCAAACGAAAAAATTGAACAAAGCATCTCTGGACTCGAGACTAGAAAAAGTGCTTGGTACAAACAACAAGAAGTAGACTGTCTAAAACTAGCCGAGCAAATCTTAGAATTACAAGAAGTTGATATAGAGCACGAGCTTAAACAGCACGAAAAATTAAAAACATACGACGATCTAAGTGCTAGAATCAAGAGTCTTAATAAAGAAAAAGCTACATTAGAAACTGCTATAATGCAGGCAGACAAAACTCTAAACAAATATAAAAAAGAGCTAGACAAATTACAAGATAACAAGTGTCCTGCTTGCGATCAAAATTTACACACTCATAAGCACGAAGAAATGCAAAAAAGTGCTGAGAAAAATGTAGGCGATGCATATCTTTATCTGCAAAATCTATCAGATTCGTATGCAGGAATTACAAATGAGCTAGAAAAAATAGGTGACATTAACGGCAGACCGAACACTTATTACGAAAGTTTGCAAGAAGCATTACGTCATCAAAATAATTTAAGTAGTTTGGAAGATGCATTAGGCAAACGTCAGCAAGAAGTTGACCCGTATAGCGAGCAAATTGAAGAACTTAAGAACACAGCAATGCAAGAAATTCTTTGGGATAAAGTAAATGACTTAAACAATCTCAAGGAACATCAAGAATTCTTGCTTAAATTATTAACTAATAAAGATTCATTTATACGTAAAAAGATTATTGATCAAAACTTAGCATACCTAAATAACAGATTAACTTACTATCTTGATAAGATGGGCTTGCCTCATCAGGTTACATTCTTAAATGACTTAAATGTAGAAATTACACAGTTAGGTCAGGATTTAGACTTTGATAACTTGAGCAGAGGCGAAAGAAATAGACTAATCTTAGGTCTAAGTTGGGCATTTAGAGATGTTTGGGAAAGTTTATATCAAAATATCAATTTATTGTTTGTGGACGAATTGATTGATAACGGATTAGATGCAAGCGGTGTAGAAAATGCATTAGCAGTCTTGAAAAAAATGGCACGGGAACGCAACAAAAATATATACCTTATTAGTCATAAGGATGAACTAATCGGCCGTGTAAACAATGTACTCAAAGTAGTTAAAGAAAACGGCTTCACCAGTTATAATACAGATTTGGATATTATGGAAAATGGATGAAGATGATACACACGAAAAGCTGATGAGACTTTTTCGTCAGTATTTTGCAGAGAATCAGATTTGGGAAAGAAAGCAAACTCATACTTCAGGCATAAAATGTAGAAACTTGTTGGCAGAAATTAGAATATTGGCAAGAAAACGCAGGGCAGAAATTATGGAAAAAAGGCACAACAAACCTTATATGGGCAGTGAAACAAAAACAAAATCAAATCAGCGTAAGGCAGAGATAAAAAAGACTAAACAAGTTGATGTCGTGGTATTACCAGAATCAACTGATAACGGAACTTCCTGAAAATTGTATTGGATTTGTATATTGTATAACCAATACTGTTAATGGACGGATGTATATAGGCAAAAAACTAGCAAAGTTCAGTAAAACTACATATAAAACAGTCAAACTAAAAAACGGCACAAAGAAAAAGAAAAAAATTAAATCTAAAATAGACTCAGACTGGCAAACATACTACGGCTCCAACGACGAACTCAACAAAGATGTAGCGCAACTAGGCACAGACAAATTTCACAGAGAGATACTTTTTTACTGCAAATCCAAGGCAGAATGTAGTTACATCGAGGCACGAGAACAATTCACAAGGCGAGTACTGGAATCAGATGACTATTACAATGGTCAAATCAGTGTTCGCGTCCACGGCTCTCATATTAAAGGCAAACAATTAAACGGTTAAAGCTCAGCGCAGGCTAATTTCGTGCGCCCTATACCTGGACCTCGGGTCGCAGGGATGGAAATCTCTCGCCGTTGTGAGTGCTCAACCACTACCCGTTAAGGATGAGGATCGCTTGTAAGCCCTGCGATTTGGTTGTTTGAAAAGGATAAAAAGGCAAAATGAGCAGGGAAAACCTGCACGTATACAACTATGTTAGCGTATATTTGTATACCGCCGTCGTGTGAAAACACAGCTCGAGGTACCGGACGACCGCCTCTGTAACGCTGTAACGCTAAGTGACATTGTGCAACTCAGATAATGTTATTTTTTTCGCCCTCGTCTGGGCGAAATGTGACTGAACAATCTAGATAATATCTAAGTGCTTCGCACTAATTATATTGAAATTAAAGAAAAGCTCGAGCATTAGCGAAGAGCAGATGAACGTAGTTCATCTTTAATAAATATTACACTATGAAAGTATCTGAAATTATCTTTGAAGCTCCTGCTCCTTCTGGACCTGTTCCTGCTGGAATGACTTGGAATGGAACAATGTGGGTTCCTGCTGGAACTCCTTCTGCTCCTACACCTAAACCTAAAAAGACTCCTAAAGAAAGATCTTTAGAGAACATTTTAAAAAGAGCAAGGGCTAAAGTACGTAAAAGTCGCGCAGATTTAGATGCCGCAGAAAAAAAATATAATAAAGCGTTTGGTACTGGATTTAAATGGCTATTCAGATTCGCTGGATTAACAGTAGCGACTGTTGAGTTATACGCTACTTTAGAAGAAATTGATGATATTTACAGGAACGAACCTGACGTTATTCAAACAGATGCTGACTATAATGCGTTAAGAGAATTGGCATTTGGAACTTATCAAGTTGCTGTATTAGCACCTGTAATCGCTAATGTTGCTGTACGTTTAGCGAGAAGTATATTATTTTTAAATTGGATAAAGAGGATTGCTGCATTAGCCAGCGCCCCAATAACAGGTGGCCTAAGCGTAGGTGCAATGTTAGCTACAGAAGTAGGTGTCGCTTGGTTCCAAAGCTGGATCGCTAGTAAAGAAGGACAAGATTGGATAGCAGACAGTTTCTTTATGACTCCAATACGAACATTCGGAAAAGTAGGTAACAATATAGCAGATGCTTTGTCTATGGCTTATACTAAAGCAATGACTGGTAAAGCAGAAACTAACTTAGATCAGTTACAGCAAGAACCGTTGAGTCCAAGTAAACCTGGTGGCAGAAAACCTAGAAAAGACAACGAACCAGAAGGGCAAGGAGGACAAGTTGCACCTCAAGATGACCAGTCACCTGCAAGTAGAGCAGCCTATACTACAGATATAAGAATGAAAGTAGGCAATACAATTTTAGTAGGTGGACAAGCAGTAACAGATGAAAAAGGATACTTAATTCCTAGCAGATTACAAATGTTTAGAGTACAATCTGCTAGAGAAACTGCTTTAAGACGAGGCCAACCAGATCCTATCGAAGGAATTCCACAAAAACCTGGTGAACCTAAAGTTGAAATTATGAAACCTGAAACAACTTAAACAAGAGGCATTCCGCTTTTTCTAGTAAATTCGATATTTTCTTTTACGATTTCTCCGATTATAAGACGGTCCTCGTTGCTGTACAAGTGAAATAAGTCGCTGCTGCTAACACTTCCTCTCATATACCAGGCCAATCTAAAAATTTCTTCCTTGATATCCTTGGCCTGTTTTTCCAAACTTCTAAGATATTCTTCTATCTCAGAGTTTGACAGTCTTAGCAGCATTATTCGAAAAAAATTGATTGATCCAATGTAATTTCAATCTTATTAGTCTGTTGACAGCTACCGCATTGAACATTTTGCGTAGGTATGTTCCAAGTATCTCTGTTATGTTCAAGTTTATGTTTAACTTGTGCAAACAATTCTCTGTCGCTGTTTATCAGCCAATCATGAATAATTTGCTTGTCAGTTATTTCAGCTTCAGGAATTCTAACTGATTCAATGCTAGTTAAAAACAGATCTAGTTGAAGATCTGAAAGATTTTTATAAATTTCGTCTAAGACTTTTTGTTTTTCTACATCGTCAACTTGATCAATTTGCATCATTTTCTTTTGAATCTTAAAATTTTCAATAGAATAATGATTCAATTCAAAATAGGTCAACGGTCTAATTTTTAGTGTAATTTCGTCATTGACTACTAAGTTATTATCGTATTTTAAATTATTGAAGTACTCGATAATTTTTGTCAATGGTATTTCGTAACTGTTTTCTGATTCACAGTGCTCGCACTCTTTGTCAACACTAAGGCTTTCTCCAAAAGTGGCTATTCTTATAGCTAAAATTAATGTATCAACATCTATACTAGGAACTGCAAACCCGTCCTTGATATAGGGTATACAACTTTCGATGACCTGTTTTGTAGCTTCTCCGCTGTACAATGCGTCTGGAGTTTTAAAGATAATCTCATCCATACCTGTCATAGCAAAAACCGGAACATTGCTCCAGTCGCCCTGCAAGCTTCCTGAGTTGTAATACAGTCCTTTACTAGGTAGCTGAATGTACAGTTTTGGTTGTCTGTAATATTTTTGAAGTGGGTTATATTGGGTCATTTTAATCCGATAAATATAATAACAGTATTTATATACGCATTTTTTCCAGGAAAAAAGTATGGCAGACGAATCGCAAGTAAAAAAACTTCTAGAAGAATTTGGAAAAGGAACTAAAAATGCCAGCTCTTTGGCAATAGATTCCAGCAAACTGCTGTCAAATGCTTTTAATTTAGCAGGCACCGCAGCAGGCGCAGCGGCATCTGGGTTTAATTTCCTTAGAAAAGAAGTAGAAGGAAATTTAAATGCCTTTAGAGACCTAAGTCGAACTGGAGCGAGCTTTAGTAATGATGTCATAGGAATGACTGTCGCTGCTAAAGGTATGCGACTTGAGTTAAAAGATTTTCAAGAAATTGTAGGAAAAAATGCTATAAACTTTGCTGGCTTAGGTGGTAATGTAACTAGGGGAGCAGAAGAATTTGCTAAACTCAGCAAAGGTTTGATGGATAGCGAATTTGTTGACGAACTAAGACAAGCAGGATTTTCTAATAGAGAATTAAATGAAGTACTAGCTTTACAAGCATCGTTCTTAAAAACTTCTTTGAGAGATGATAAAAAATCAAGAGAAGAAGCAATTAAAGGAGCAGCAGACCTTGCTAGAGAAATGGACCTAATGGCCAAGTTAACCGGCAAGTCTAGAGAAGCTCAGATGGAAGAAGCTAAAAAATTACAGACAGATCAGCAGGTTCAGGCCAAATTAAGAATGCTTACACAAGGAAAGTCTGATGAAGAAGCTGCTAAGATAAGACAAAACTTTATTAAACAATATACTGAAGCAGAATCTAGAGGATTTGGTGATGCATTTAAAGAAGTATTTGCTACAGGAACTATTCAAACAAAAACTAGTGCAACACAAGCATCAATATTTCAAGAACAATTTGCAGCGACTCGTAAGCAAGCATTGGCTACACAGTTAGGAGATGAAAAAGCAGCGTCCGCAGCAGCTAAAGAAGCTAGAGTAGCAGCAGCTAAAGATTTTAACGACACTAGCAAAAATCAATTATTAACAATAGGAGCAGCTACAGGACCTTTATTCGAAGTGATGGGCAAAACTTATAATGCTCAGCAAACTTATAATGAAGGATTAGAAGCCACTGCTAAAAAGTTCGGTATGAGTATGAAGACCGAAGAGGATCGAATGAAGGTCCAAAAGAAAATGGAAGAAGATGCGAGAGCAGCGGCGGCAGGCAGAGACGCACAAGGAAAAGAAGTTGCTGGTGCTACACAAGCAATGATTAATCTAGGTAGCAGAGCAGGTGATGTAGAAGCAGCATTGTTTAATAAACTATTGACACCACTTAACAAGGAAATAGGACCGGGACTAGGCAATTTTGCTAGAATTTATTTAGGCGCAGTTGATCCTAAAACAGGTAAAGGATTTACTCAAAGAGTTGAAGGATTAGTAGAGCAAGGAACTAATGAAGCAGGAACACCAAGGACCGGCGGCAGAAGGGGAATGCTCGAGCGAGAAAGAGACACTGACTTTGGATTAGTTGGCTCTTTGGTCAAAGATACATCTAAATTATTCAAAGAAGGAGTAGGTGCGCTTTCATCTGGATTAAATGTCGTTAATAATTTAGGTACAGATCGAGACAGAACAGCAGATAGACGTGCAAGACAAGCAGCAATGAACGACACTGCGCCAGTAGAAGGCGGCGGCGGCCGAAGAGGTATGCTAGAACGTGATCGCCAGCAACGAGATCTAGGTACGGTAGGAATGACTGGAGAACTGTGGGAAACACCAGGTTTAAAAGAGATTGGTCCTAACGTTAAAGAGACAATATTAACTGAAAAACAATTAAAAAATATGATAGCAGGTATCAACACATCTAGTGTATCAGATACTCTGTCAAAAACTATGGCAGTTAAGTCCGAAGGCCAAAAAGAGTATTCTTTGCAAAAAAGTAATGCTGCACAGTTAGGTTTTGAAAATGCATTTAAAGAAGTCTTTGCAACAGGAGGTATCCAAACCAAAGACGCTGCATTAAAAGTGAGTGCGGCCAACAACTTAAAAAGTGCTATGCCAGCAAGCAATGAATTAAGATCTGCTATGATGTCTATGATGAGTCAGCAACAAGAGCATTTCCAAAAAATGAAATCTATGTCAGCTGAAGAATTTAGTAAACAAATGCAAACTGATATGAGAAAAAATGCAGGAAAAATTAGCGAAATTTCCGAGACAGATTCCATAGGCGTACCAAAAAATAGACAAGACACAGCTACTCTATCTGATGTTGTAGCTAGTTTGAATATGTTAAATAAACAGATGGGTCAGCTGATAGATTCACAGCAAGACTTAGGAACAAGACAAATTCGAGCAGTTAAATCTAATAATCGAAATTTATTTGAGAGAGCATAATGAGTTGGAAAAAATATTTTACTCCTGTAACCGTTAACGGAGAGTCCGGCAGCTACAGCCCAATTAGCGGAGCTACAGGACGTCCTGGTCCAGCTCGAACAAATTACAGCTCTTTTTTACCAGATGTTTATACTGGAGCACCTAATCGTATTGAAAGATATCTTCAGTACGACACTATGGATATGGACAGTGAAGTAAATGCAGCACTAGACATATTAGCAGAATTTTGCAGTCAAACTAACAAGCAAAATCAAACTCCTTTTCATCTTTATTATAGACAAAAGGCTACTAATAGTGAAATTCAAATTTTAAGAGAATACTTACAGCAGTGGTGTAAGTTACAAAAATTTGAAACTAGAATTTTCAGAATTGTAAGGAACGTTTTCAAGTACGGAGATGCCTTTTTTGTTAGAGACCCAGAAACTAAAAAATGGTTTCATATCGATGCAGGTAAAATTACCAAAGTCATTGTTAACGAAAGCGAAGGTAAAAAACCAGAGCAGTATGTAATCAGAGATTTGAATCCTAATTTTAGAGACTTGACTGTTACTACAATTAATCCTAATACTGTAAACACTAACAACAGAGGCACAGCTTATCTAGCAGGCGGCGCTGCTGCTAGAGGTCAAGCCAGTGCTTATCCTATTAGTCCTGGCACACGCTTTCAAAACAACGAAAATGAATTAGCAGTTGATGCAAAACACGTTGTTCATTTAAGTATGAGTGAAGGGCTAGATAACAACTATCCTTTCGGAAATAGTTTACTTGAGAGTGTTTTTAAAGTTTACAAACAAAAAGAATTATTGGAAGATGCGATCATTATCTATCGTATCCAACGTGCTCCTGAGCGTAGAATCTTTTACATTGACGTAGGTAATATGCCCAGCCACTTGGCTATGAGTTTTGTGGAGAGGGTAAAAAATGAAATTCATCAGCGAAGAATTCCTTCTGCTACTGGCGGCGGTAATAATGTTATTGATTCTGCTTACAATCCTCTTTCAATAAATGAAGATTACTTTTTTCCTCAGACCGCAGAAGGAAGGGGATCAAAAGTAGATACGTTGCCAGGCGGCACTAACTTAGGAGAAATTGACGACTTAAAATATTTCACAAATAAGTTATTCCGAGGGCTACGTATTCCAAGTAGCTATCTGCCAACAGGTGCAGACGACAGTCAAAGCCAATATAACGATGGCAGAGTTGGAACTGCTTACATTCAAGAATTAAGATTTAACAACTACTGCGAACGTTTACAAAGTTTGATGTCCGAAGTGTTTGATACAGAATTCAAATTATATTTGCACGATAGAGGAGTTAACATTGATAGTAGTCTGTTTGAACTACAATTTGAACCTCCACAAAACTTTGCTGCTACTAGACAAAACGAGTTAGATGCAGCAAGGGCACCAACATATCAAACACTGAGTCAAATACCTACTATCAGTAAACGTTTTGCATTAAAGAGATTCTTAGGGTTAACTGACGAAGAAATTGCAGAAAACGAAAAGTTATGGGCAGAAGAAAACGGTAAAGCAAAAACAGACGCATCAGACAGCGGAGCAGAACTACGCGGTGTTGGATTAAGTCAAGCCGGAATAACATCTGATTTAGACACAATGGCCGGCGCAGGTGCACCAGCTCCAGAAGCAATGCCCGGAGGAGAAGCAGCAGGAGCAAGTCCAGTAGGAGGAGCGCCCGCACCTGCGACACCTGCACCAACCGCCGCTGCATAAATATTGATATGATACTTCGAGAATTATTTTACGCTGATAAAGATATGAAGGCTATGGCTATGAACTATCGCTATGAGCCTGCAAACGACGATTCTTCGATGAAACGCGACGACACACGAAAAACTAGATTAACACTTAGTCAAATCAACGAACTCAGAAAGGCTAGCGAAAGTCATCTTTTAGAGCAAGAAAAAGAACTAGAGTTCATTCAATCAATGTATAAGACTCCAGAACAACCTCCGGCATAATTATTTTGAAAGGATAATTATGCGCTGTTTTGTTTTAGGAAACGGGCAAAGCCGTCTAGCTTTGAAACTAAACCTACTTAAAAGATACGGAAAAATATTTGGCTGTAATGCTCTATACAGAGAGTTTGAGCCCGATTATCTTATAGCAGTTGACCCTAAAATGATAGTAGAAATTGAAAGATCTGGGTATCAACGCACACACGAAGTATGGACTAATCCTAACGGAAAATATAGAAATTTTCAAGGTTTTAACTTTTTTTCTCCTAGCTTAGGCTGGAGTTCTGGTCCTACAGCATTAGATTTCGCAGTTAAAAAAGGCGGAACTGAAATATGGATTTTTGGTTTTGACTTTATTGGAAATAATGGATTAGTTAATAATGTGTATGCAGATACTATAAATTATAGAAGTAGTTCAGATCCTGCGACATACTACGGTAATTGGCAACGGCAAACTGAACAAGTAATAAAAGTTAATCATAGAGTAAAGTTTTATAGAGTAGTATCGGAAAATTTTCATGACCCTGAATGGAACTATCCGAACTTTAAAAACGTTAAGTACGATGATTTTTATAAAATTATGCAATCCTGGCAAGAAATGATGTAAAAACCAGCCATTATGCGGAGGTTTTTACGTTTTCTTGTAAATAATATTTGACAGCCTTACATTCTTATAGGAGAAACTTATGACTGATCGATCAAAATTCGAGCAGATGCTCGAGCATCTTGTAAATGAAGACCAAGAAGCAGCAAGAGAAATTTTCCATCAAATCGTGGTCGAAAAAAGCCGCGAAATCTATGAAACCATTTTATCTGAAGACTTCAATGAAGCCAAAGATCAAGATGAAGAAATGGAAGAAGCCAAAGACGAAGACGAAAGAGAAGTCGACGAAGACAGATCTGAAACAGACATCGCTAGCAGCGAAGATGAAATGGACGAGAACTTCGCATTCGACGAAGCCGATGACGACATCGGAGGCGATCCAACTGACGATATGCTAGGCGACATCAAAGCCGGAAGTGACGGTATGGATGGTGTTGATGGAATGGGCGACGAAGGCGAAGGCGATCTAGAAGATCGTGTGGTTGATTTAGAAGATGCATTAGATGATTTACGTGCAGAATTTGAGAAGATTATGGGCGGTGAAGAAGGCCCAGAGTCCGGTATGGATTCCGATATGGATCTAGAGCCAGAAGGCGACGGCGATGACTTTGATATGGGTAAAGGCAAAGAAAAGGACGAAATGGAAACATTTGATGCCAATTTTATGCGCGAATACATTGAAAAAGTAAGTTCACCGAAGCACGGTGATAACGGTGCTAATGCTAAAAGCATAGTTGCTGGTAAGAATGATATGGGCGGCACAACTGCAAATATCTTAAACGGCGGCGAAAGCACCAGCGGTGGTACTAAAGGCGGTTTAGCTAATCCATCAACAAAAGAAGATAACGCAGGAAATGTAAATGTTCCAGGCGGTAAAGCTGGTGTTAAGCATTTAAAGAAAGTAAGTACACCAGCAGGTGGCGATGATGGCGATAAGAGTGCAGGAAGTACTCTTAATGGTCTAAAAAGCCGCGCAAAATAAGGTAGATTAGATGAACTATCTTCGCGAAAATTTGAGTTTTGACCAAGCAAAAATGGTCGTTGAATCCGAGGAAGGCACGAATGGCAAATCTCTTTACTTAAAAGGGATTTGCATTCAAGGCGATAAACGGAATCAAAATCAGAGAGTTTATCCTGCAAGTGAGATTGCTAGGGCTGTCAAGACCCTGAACGATCAAATTTCTGGTGGATACTCGGTTCTAGGCGAAGTTGATCATCCAGATGACCTAAGAATAAACCTTGATCGTGTGTGTCATATGGTAACACAGATGTGGATGGACGGCGCAGACGGTTATGGAAAGCTTAAAATACTCCCAACTCCAATGGGTCAACTAGTTAAAACTATGTTGGAATCCGGCGTAAAGTTGGGAGTTTCCTCACGTGGATCAGGAGATGTTGATAATGATGGCCACGTAAAAGATTTTGAAATCATCACAGTTGATGTGGTGGCTCAACCCAGTGCTCCTGGAGCATACCCTACACCTATCTATGAACATCTTATGAATACCAGAGGTGGTTATAATAGCTTACGCATAGCGAAAGAAGTGCAGGGCGACCCCAAGGCGCAAAAGTATCTTAAAGAAAGCTTATTAAGAATAATAAGCGGACTCCAATAAAAAAGGAGAATCACAATGTTGGAAGCACTAAAAGCACTTTATGAAAACAATGTGATTTCTGAGGAGATCAAAAATGACATTGAAAAAGCTTGGGACGCTAAGATCACAGAAAATCGTAACCAAGTAACTCATCAGCTACGCGAAGAATTTGCACAACGCTATGAGCACGACAAACAAGTAATGGTGGAAGCCATTGATCGTATGTTGTCTGATAGATTAGCAGAAGAAATCGCAGAATTTGTAGAGGATCGTCGTCATTTAGCTGAACAAAAGGCAAAATACGCAGTTGCAATGAAACAACACGCTGGGCTAATGAAAGAGTTTATTACTCGTCAATTAGCAGCAGAAGTTCGTGAATTGCACGAAGATCAAGTACAAATGGCTAACAAGTTTAAAACACTTGAAAAGTTTGTCGTTGAAGCTCTAGCTCAAGAAATCGCTGAGTTCCATACAGATAAGAAGGATATTGCAGAAACTAAAGTACGTTTAGTTCGCGAAGGCCGTGAGGCTTTAGCACTAATGAAAGAACATTTTATTAAACGTGCAGCTAAGTTAGTTGAACAAACAGTTACCCAAGGTCTTACTAAAGAAATTGGACAACTAAAAGAAGATATCGAATTAGCACGTCGTAACGACTTCGGTCGTAAGATTTTTGAAGCATACGCTAGCGAATATCAGAACAGCTATCTAAGCGAAAAATCAGAAACAGCTAAATTGCTCAAAGTCATAGACTTGAAAGAAATAGAAATTGCTGCTGCCAAAAACGCTGTAGCAGAAGCACGTCTACTCTCAGAAAGCAAAGAAGCACAAATTAAGGCTCTGAAAGAAAGTGTAGAACGCAAAGCAATTATTGATGAATTAGTAGGTCCGTTGGCCACAAGTCAAAAGGCTATTATGACAGAATTGCTAGAAAGCGTACACACTTCAAAGTTACGTAGTAATTTTGAAAAGTACTTACCAGCGGTTATTGCTGGCGAAGCACCACAGAAGAAAAAGGCACTAGTAGAGGCAAAAGAAATTACAGGCAACAAAGAAACCAACAGCGTAAGTAGCAGCAACAGCGAATCAGATCATAACATTTATGATATTCGTAGACTTGCTGGAATTTAAAAAAACATTAAATCAGGAGATAAAATAATGTCAGAACTACTAACAAGCCGTTGGGCAGAAACAAAAGAAGCCCTATTAGAAGGCTTACAAGGCACAAAGAAATCTGTTATGGCAACTACTCTCGAGAATACACGTAGATATCTCGCAGAAAGTGCTACAGGTGGTGCTACTTCTGCCGGCAACGTCGCAACATTAAACCGCGTGATTCTTCCAGTAATCCGTCGTGTTATGCCAACAGTTATCGCTAACGAGTTGGTCGGTGTACAACCAATGACTGGTCCAGTTGGTCAGATTCATACTCTAAGAGTACGTTATGCTGACAGTTTTGGTACTCCAGGTGCTACAGCTTCAGGTGCAGTTGCAGGTGAAGAAGCTCTAAGCCCATTTAAGATTGCTGAAGCATATTCCGGTGCAACAACTGGTAAAGCTGCTGCTACTGCCGCACTAGAAGGTGCTGCTGGTAACAGATTAAGCATTCAAATCTTAAAGCAAACTGTTGAAGCTAAAACACGTAAGTTAAGTGCTCGTTGGACATTCGAAGCAGCACAAGACGCACAAGCTCAACAGGGTATCGATATTGAAGCAGAAATTATGGCAGCTCTTGCTCAAGAAATTACTGCTGAAATCGACCAAGAAATTATTGCTAGTTTAACAACACTAGCTGGTTCACAAAACCAGCAAGCATATGACCAAGCTGCTGTTTCTGGTACTGCTACATTCGTTGGTGACGAACACGCTGCACTAGCTGTTATGATCAACAAAGTAGCTAACGTAATCGCTCAGCGTACACGTCGTGGTGCTGGTAACTGGGCAGTTGTTAGCCCAACAGCATTAACAATTCTTCAAAGTGCTACAACTTCTGCGTTCGCAAGAACAACAGAAGGCACATTCGAAGCACCAACTAACACTAAGTTCGTTGGTACATTGAACAACGCAATGAAGATTTATGTTAACACATATGCAACAAGCGACACAGTATTAGTTGGTTACAAAGGTTCTAGCGAATCTGATGCAGCAGCATTCTACTGCCCATATATTCCATTAATGAGCAGTGGTGTTGTTCTTGACCCATCAACATTCGAACCAGTCGTAAGCTTTATGACTCGTTATGGTTATGTTGAGTTGACTAACACTGCAAGCAGCTTAGGTAACGCAGCTGACTACCTAGGTACTGTAACTATTGCTAACGCAGTATTCAGCTAATCTAAAAACTTTACAAAAGTTTTTTAATTTTAGAAAGGACTCTTCGGAGTCCTTTCTTTTTATATAAATACTATGTCTAAATCAAGAACTCATTACTGTAATGAGACTTATGCGGAACCAACCGCGTAGACCTAGAACGTCATTAAAGGAGAAAACAAATGGCAATAACTAGAAAACTGCATTATAAAGCAGTTAACGATGATCTTGCGACGCACGTTGGTCGTCCAGGAGACATTTTTTACGATCCCGCAGTAGCAGAACTACGTATGTATGACGGCAACCCAGGTGGTATGGTCATCGGCGGCGGCACCGGAGCAATTAATCCAACTTATGTAGATCCTGCACCAGTTAGCGGAAATTACATGACTGTTAATACAGCAGACTATAGTGCTGTTATTGTCACAGGCAATTTAACTGCCAACTTTACACTCAATTTACAGGCCGATGCACTTAGTCAGCCAGACAACGGCGTAACTGTTACCGCTAGTATGACTGTTATTTTTACTAATAGTGGTGTAAACACTTATGGTATTACAGGTCTAAGAGCCGGAGGCTCTTGGGGCGGCGGCGATACACTTGTAGCAGGAACTCCTGCAGCCGGAAAAACAGTGTTGGCACAAGTATACCTAGCAGTAACAGGCAACGGCACACCAAATCCAGATAGAGTTGGTTATGTTGCCTACACAACAGTTAATAATTAATAAGGAAATAATAAAATGGGACGCCCAATTAATAAAAGATATTTTGGTAAGCCAGCAGACGCTGATGATGATGTATTATACCCACTAACAGGTGATACATTTTTTAATCTTACTATCGCCGTTCAAGTTGCATCAAATGCAGAAACTGCTTCAGGTTGGATTCTACAACAAAGATCAAGCACTCGATTTTTAGTAAATGACTTAGCAACAGGTACAAAAAGAACTCCAAGCGGCAGTGGAACAGGCAATGTAGGAATTTGTAAATTAGTCGACAAAGCAGCAGGATCGTTGGCTGCTGACGAAATGGTTATCGTTGGTTACTTGGCAGGTGCAGGTGTTGGCGGAGAACCAATTAGAATTAAAAAACTTTATAACAGAACTTGTAGAGATTTTAATAATGTTCGTTATAAGTGGACAATTCAGAACGATTCATCTGTAACTGCATTAATTTTAACAGCAATCTAATCGGAAATTAAATGAAAGTTATAAGAGTCAGCGAAGGTGATCTACAACTAATTGTTCAGGATGCCGGTACTATAACTTTATATACCGGTAATCAACAAGGACAGGTAATAGTTTCAGGAGATTTATTGGTTCAAGGTAACACAACTACAGTGCAATCTGAAACAATGACTGTAAAAGATAATATTATAGTCCTTAATAAAGATGAAACTGGAGCAGGTGTAACTTTAGGCACGGCCGGAATACAAATTGACAGAGGACCTTCGACACCCGATGCTCAGATTTTGTGGGACGAGTCTGCAACACATTATAGTCCTTCAACTGCTCTTACAACACCTGGAACCTGGGTTTTTAGAAGAGACAATGCCACTTTAACTGGTATCCGTACAAATAGTATTGATACTAACGGAGGTGTACTTGCTCTAATAAACACAGGTTCTGCTGGCTACGTTACAGTAACAGGAACAGCTAATTACGAAAGAAATATTCTTACCTATACAGATACAATAACTTATAATCCTACATTTGGAGTAACTGTAACAGACGACGACAGAATTCCTAATGCTAAAGCAATGAACGACTTTATTCTAGGAAGTTTAACTACCTATCTTCCAGAATCATTTGGAGCAGGAAACACATTAGGAACAGGGTTTGACACTGTAAGATTTACTGGAACAGCGACCTTTAGCGGCACCACTATGACAATTAATACTGTTACTACCGGAACCGTTAAAGTCGGATTAATAGTTACAGGTATTGGAGTTGCCCCAGGCACTACAATCACTGCTTTTATTACTGGTACCGGCGGCGCTGGAACATATACTGTAAGCAGCTCGCACGTATTAGGCCCTATATCTGTGTCAATTGGTGATGCAGTAAGTAAATTAACATTTAGTGTTGATGGTACATTAGAAGCAACAATAGATGCTAACGGTTTAACAGTTAATAATTTAAATTTTGACACTAACACTATAAGTAGCACATCGTCGGCAATGACACTAGCACCATTTAATAATACGTTAAACGTTGATGCGTATGTAACATTATTAGATCAAGTAAGCGATCCTAGTGCAACAGCTCTTACCAATAAACTGTATCATAAAAATGTTATTGGCGCTGGAGATTCAGGATTGTATTTTGTCAATTCTACCCGAGGCGATGAATTAGTCAGTAAACGCAGAGCCATATTGTTTGGCATGATATTTTAAGGAATAAAAATGGCAATTGCAAGCGCATTGATAACAGGCATAAGCCCAACAACAATTTATACTAGTTCAGGCAACAATGCTGTGACCTGTTTGTGGATATGCAATACTGTAGATTTCGATCCACTAAATCCTACAGCAGGATTAACTTATGTAGATGTACATTTTTGTAAAAATGGTGCAGGTGTAACAGCAACTAATCAAGTTGTGAATAAGTTAGCAGTTCCAGCAGGAGAGAGTGTTACATTCGATACAGAAAAAATAATTTTAGAAAATGGCGATTATGTAGCTCTGTTTAGCCCAGCTCCATACAATCTGTCTGCAACTATTTCTACCATACCAGTATAATGAAATATCTTAAAAGACAAATATTAGAAAGAAACAGTGTGTCAGGCAACTTTAGTGTCTATGTTGACATTAATGAAGAAGTTGTGATCAACAAACCATATTCTTTAATAATTCCTCGAGGAACTACAACAGAAAGAAGTCCAGATACCACTAGTCCTAGTTTTGTTAACGGAATGATTCGTTATAACAGCACTACTAATGAATTTGAAGGTTACCAAGCAGGTAGTTGGCGTAGTTTTAGATTCAAAGAACCTACTGGCGTAGTGCTACAAACACTATCAGAGTTGGGCGACGGATCTACAGTAATTTTTGGACCACTAAGTCCAGACCCTTTTACATACACCGCTCAAAGCGGTGTTACTTGGAATGCTGCACAAATAGCGAAAAATTTAATAGTTCTAGTGGAAAATGTCTTTCAAATTCCTACAGTTAACTATAATATAATTCAAAACCCAGCTGGAAACTACGGAGGAAATCCAGGAGTGGATATGCCAAATGGTACGTACCTACAATTTACTTCCGCAGTGCCAGCAAATAAACCAATCTACGTTCTGCACAACTTCGATCGTTAATCTACCAATAAATACTGTATTGGAGAGCGAATGGCTAATACAGTAGGTAAGATTACAGGACAAATGCTCGAAAGCAATCTCGTTAGACGAGATATGCAATCTGTAAATCCTGACGACGACAATCTAAGATTTGAAACTGATTTAATTTTTCTTGACGTCTGGAATAGACGTGTTGGTATTAATACTGACATTCCTTTTAGACCTTTAGTCGTTAACAGTACTCTTAATACTACAAATCTTTTAGTTGACACTCAAGCAAATCTTGCTAACTCGTTAATAAGCGGAAACACTGTATCAAACTTAGACAATGATATATTTTTATACGCATCTGGAATCGGCGCTAGTGTAAATGCAGAAATTTTAAAAGTAGACGGCTTACAGTTTGACACTAACAGAATCATCAGTCTACGAAGTAATGAGAATATAGATATTTTTCCAAATGTATCTGGTCAAATCGTTTTTAATAGTAATGTAGAAGTATTCGGGGATTTACACGCCACTGGCGATATAACGTTCGACGGTACAGTTACATTAGGCGACAATAATACAGATAATGTTGTATTGAATGCAGATGTAGACGGAGATATCGTACCTAACATTACAAGTACTTATAGTCTAGGAAATATTACTAATAAGTGGGGTGTAATAAACACTGATCTAGTAAATGGTACGTCATATACAGCAGGATCTTTAACTACGCCCGGCGGCATAGATTTTGGACTTAGACAAGGCAATATCTGGTATGTTGCATCTAATGGAAACAACTCGAATGTAGGAGATCATCCAAACGGACCTTTTGCTACAATAGAATTCGCACTATCAAATGCAACAAACGGAGATACAGTCTACATTTATCCAGGCACTTATATGGAAAATTTTCCTTTAACTGTTCCAGCAGGAGTTACAGTTAAAGGGGAAAGTATAAGATCTGTTAAAATTATTCCGCAAGCATCTAGCAACGATCAGGATGCATTCCTTCTTAACGGACAAACTACAGTATCTGATGTAACTATTGCAAATTTTTTCTATAATAGTGCAACAAATACAGGATATGCTTTTAAATTTGCAAATAATTTTACAGTCACTTCACGTAGTCCTTATATTCAAAATATTAGTGTAATTACAGAAAATGAAAGCACATTAGCTAGTGCTGGCCGCGGCGCATACATCGACGGAAGCGTAGCAAACAGTTCAAGCATAGAAGCTAGTATGTTATTTCATAGTGTTACTTTAATATGCCCTAATGCTGATGCAGTTATAATGAAAAACGGAGTTAGGGTCGAATGGCTTAATAGTTTTATCTACTATGCAAATCGAGGTCTTTACGCAGAAAACGGTAGTCTAGGGTTTGCTAGCTTGGGACTAAAATTTGGTGCAGAAATTCGTAGTATTGGTTCAGCTAATGTTTACGGAAATTACGGAGCTTGGGCCGACGGTGACGAAGTATTGATGTATCTAATTAATCATAATTTTGGTTATATTGGATCAGGCCTTGATAACAATAACGATCCCTCAGATGTTATTCAAGCTAATGAAATAGTTACACTAAATGACGGTAAAATTTACTATCAAAGTGTGGACCATAAAGGTGATTTCAGGGTAGGAGATATTCTCAGAATTGAAGGGTCAACAGGAAATATTGAATTTCAATCAGGAGTTGTTTCTACTAGTAGTATTAATTTGTTCGACGGAACAAACACCACATATATTGATGCACAAGAAGTTACAACAGGTAACATTACTATATCAGGTAATTCCATTGTTAGTAATAACGGAGAAATTAATCTAGTAACAGCTAATAATCAATTGACTATATCATCCGATGTTGATATATTAAATTCATTAATTGTTACAAACGATGTAAATTTAGATTCAAATATTACTCTAGGGGACAATGGAATTGATACTGTCTCTTTTATAAATCAAATATCTAGTAGCTTAATACCTAGCATTTCCGGACAATTTTCTGTTGGAGATAACATAAACTCCTATAAGAAGTTATATGCGTCGGCTTTCATTCTAGACGATATAGTTATCGACACAAACGTAATCACTACTACTCAAAGTAACAGCGATTTAGAATTACGAGCAAACGGAACTGGAAATATTAAAATTGATGATAGCTTATTTTTGGGCGGGTCTGTAACTGTTTCAGGAAGTTCAACTTTTAACAACGTTTCTCTTCCTTCATTAACAGTTGATAATATCGAAGCAGGCAATCTTATCACTATTGCTACAACTAATATATTTGACGACTTTGAATTTAACGGTAATAGAATTAGCACTACAGTATCTAATGCAAATTTAGAGCTAGCGGCTAACGGTGTAGGAATAGTGGCATTTTTAGATCCTGTACTAATTGCACAAGATTTAACTGTACTCGGAACTTCAAATTTACAAAATGTTTCAATAAATCAAAATCTAACAGTTGATACACTTAATGTAATAACTGACCTAACAGCATCTGATTTTAGTTCTGGAGATATTTTAGTAAAAACAAACTTTATTACAACTACATTAAGTAACAGTAATTTAGAACTTAGATCTAACGGTACAGGAATCGTTAACGTACAGGATAGTTTATTAGTAGATAATAATCTAACTGTTACTGGAATCAGTTACTTTTATGACACAAATATAACAGGAACACTTAATACAACTTCTACAAATTTATTAAATTCAATCACCGCAACTAATTTTTTTAACAACAACATATTAATAAACGATAATTTTATTACTACAACTGTTCTAAACAGTAATCTTAATCTGAGTGCCAGCGGCACAGGATATGTAGATTTTCAAGAAGACTTAAGTGTTAGCAATAATTTAACTGTTAACGGAAATTCATATCTACTCGATACAAATGTAGTAGGAACTACTGTCACTGATGTAATAAACGTTCTGTATTCTGTTAATTCTAACAATTTTCAAAGTTCAGACATCTTAATTAATACAAACTTTATTACCACTACGCTTAGTAATAGTAATTTAGAATTACAGGCCAACGGATCAGGAAATGTGTATTTTAACGATAATGTTATAATAGATTCAAATTTAAATGTAAATCAGTCTGGGTTTTTACAGAACACTGTAGTTTTTGGAACTACTACTGCTACAAATATTAACATTGCTAATAATCTTGGAATCTCAGAATTTTATAATGGCGATATTTTAATCAACACTAACTTTATTACTACTACACTTAGTAACAGTAATCTAGAGTTTAAAGCGGATGGCGTAAATTCTGGCGTAATTTTAGATCAAACAATGTTGTTTAAAAATTCAACATTGAGCAACAATTTATTATTCGGAACAGAAGAACAACGATCAATCGAATTTATTCCGTTCTCAAATCGTAGTTTTAAAATCACTAGTGCAGGAGCATTAACCCTACCAGTTGGAAACAATACTAATAGAGTTTTGTCTAATTTAGGAGAAATTAGATTAAATGATCTAAATCAAAGATTCGAAGGACGAATTTCTACCGGAACTAAACAATTATACGGATTGTATGATTTAAATCAAGATACTTTTATAAGTGCAGAGCTTGCCCCTGGCCTAAACGACAACACTATTAGAATGTTTGTGAACGGATCGTTACAAGCTTCTCTTACAGAGCAAACTGCAACTTTTCAAAGATTAAGAGTTGATCAACTTGATTTTAATAACAATATTATTTCTACATTTAATTCAAATGCCAACATTGAATTTGTGCAAAGTGGTTCTGGTGTTATAAACATTAAAGATAATTTTGAAATATCTACAAATACTATTAAAAATTATAATAGCGGAGCTGCAACCGTAATTCAGTCAACCGGAACAGGATATGTACAATTTAGTGGAGATAAAGCATTAGCAGTTCCAGCCGGAAACAATTTACAAAGACCTGCAAGTCCGCCTATTGGAGCAAGCAGATGGAACACTAATAACGCACAGCTAGAAGTGTGGGACGGAACTGTGTGGACCGGAGCAGCCGGAGCGGGCGCTGGTATTAGTGCCGGAGATATGGATGAACTAGTGAACATACTTACCCTAGTTTTGGGCTAACGATAAATATTAAAAATGGTGAAAAACTATGGCTGTAGGTAAAATCTCTGGTCCGCTTCTGAAAGAAAATCTATTACGAGACGGTGTAGATTTAGCTTTTGAAACTGATTTAATCTATTTAGATGTTAATAATAGACGTGTTGGTATAAAAACGTCTACACCTAGCCACGATTTAACTGTCAACGGAACTACAAGAACTACTAACTTAGAAGTCACTAATACTGCAACTATCGGTAATGTAGTTTTTTCAGGCGATCAGATATACAGCAACACTGGAACTTTAAACCTTGCCACCAGCGGCATAGTTCAAGTTCAAAGTAGATTAATAATTGACGATCTGAAGCTAGAAGGCAATGCAATAACAAATATTAATCCTGCAAGTCCTGATATTAACATCACAGCTAACGGTAGTGGAGATATTAATCTTAATTCGAACACTTTAGTTAATGGTAATTTACACGCTACCGGAACAATTACAGCAGACGGAAATATTACTATTGGTGATGCAGACACTGACAATGTTATCTTTAATGCTGATGTTGCCAGCGATATTATACCTAATGTTGACAATACATATCAATTAGGAACTGCTTCAAAAAGATGGAAGGATCTTTATGTTGACAATATCGTTGCAACTAATGTATCGGGCGGTAGCATAACTGTAAACGGTATCGATATCGCTCTTAGTCAAGGCAATATTTACTATGTTGCTACAAATGGTAATGATGGAAATTCAGGAGTTCATCAAAACGACCCATTAAGTAGTGTAGGTAGAGCACTTGATTTAGCTAGTGCAGGCGATACAATTTATATCTATCCAGGAACTTATCAAGAAACTTTGCCTTTAGTAATACCAGCCGGAGTAACTGTTAAAGGTTCTGGTATTAGATCAGTTACTATCGAACCTGATAGTGATGTCACAGTAGATATGTTTTTGCTTAACGGCGAAACTACTATTGAAGATTTAACTATAAGAGGTTTTGAATTTGATGCTGCTACAAATACAGGATATGCATTTAGATTTGCTCCTGGATTCAAAGTAACTACAAGAAGTCCTTATATTAGAAATCTTACAGTAATCACCGCAGGGTCTACTGTAAGATTAATGACCAATCCAGTAGACGATCCTCGAGGATTTTTATCAGGAGATGCTGGTAAAGGTGCGTATTTAGACGGTAGTCTAGCAGATCCTACTAGCAATGAAGCTAGTTGCCTGTTCCATAGTGTAACATTTATTTGTCCAGGTGTTGACGCTATCACAGCCATTAATGGAGTGAGAGTTGAATGGTTGAATTGTTTTACATACTTTGCTGATAGAGGCTTATATCTTTTAAGTGGAAATAGCGGATTTGCCAGCGACGGTAAAACAAGAATTAAAATTACAAATAAAACAGGAACATTTAATGTTGGTAATACATTGAGTTATTATGACACAGATGGCACAACTGTTTTAGCCAGCGGTGTCATAGAAAGTATTGACGGCGATTTTTATGTTATAGATGGCAAAGCAGTGGGTTTTGAAACACCAAGCGATCGCCCTTCAAAAACAATTGTATTAAATGGCGACGCAAAACTTTCTACTGCCCAGAAAA
>JACCDX010032419.1_pt1 | contig 124093 bp, 130 predicted proteins | sample 7449681 | NCBI WGS metagenome assembly JACCDX01 (sample SAMN15323450, study PRJNA562643) | freshwater metagenome | isolation source: river surface water | place: USA:Blue River Watershed | collected 2017-08-18
GACAAAGGCGCAGTCGCAAGCATTCGCAAATGGCTAGAGCAGCACGGAGTAGAACCATGAACACGATGACAGTTGACGGCTTTCACGCCAAGATCGAATATGACGAAGAGCTTGACCTGTTTCGCGGGGAAATTCTCGGGCTCAATGGCGGTGCAGATTTTTACGGCAAGAACCCCAAGGAGCTGCGCTCCGAGTTCAAAAAGTCATTGCAGGTATTTCTGGATGTGTGCCAAGAAAAAGGCATTGAGCCCAAAAGAAATTTCTCGGGCAAATTCAACTTGCGCATTTCTCCCGAGTTGCATGAGCAACTGGCCATTGCGGCACAGGCACAGGCACAGGGCAAAAGCATCAACCTGCTGGCGCAAGAAGCTTTGCAGCTGCGTGTGGCGTCATAGAAAATGTAAGTGGCTCTGTACCGCTTTGGAAATTGCCGTGTTAATCTTCATCCCATGAACCCAATTTCAGTCGCCGATATTTTGGAACTCTCCGTGCAGGAGCGTATTCAGCTCGTCGAGGTCATTTGGGAAAGCATCGCCGCCTTCCCTCAAGCACTTGAGGTTTCCTCAGAACTCAAGACCGAACTTCAAGCAAGATTGGCGGACTTTGAGCAAAACCCAGAACTAGGGTATACATGGGATGAAGTCAAACTTCAATTGAAAAACGGGACGTGGCCTACCGCTTGAAATTTTCTGGGCGCGCAGTTCGCGAAATTGGCGAAGCGTTCAGTTGGTATGAAGAACAAAGGAGTGGGTTGGGCGCTGAATTTGAGTCGGTTTTTGAATTTCAACTCAAACGTCTTGAAAAAGCGCCACTTTTGTACACGGAAATCATTCCTGGGGTTAGACGAACCCTATTGCCTCGGTTTCCATATGGTGTCTTCTATACGGTGAAGCATGATTTGGTTCATGTTCTGGCCGTTATCCATCATGCGCGTCATCCTCGACGTTGGCCGCAGGGCCGCAACCCTTAACATCTCCCCCTATGAATTGGTTAGACGCTATCAAATGGGACGCCCAAGGCCTGGTGCCGGTCATCGCCCAAGAGCAGGGCAGCAAAGACGTGCTGATGTTCGCCTGGATGAACCGCGAGGCGCTGCAAAAAACCGCCGAACTTGGCCGTGCGGTGTATTTCAGCCGCTCGCGGGGCAAGCTGTGGTTCAAGGGCGAGGAGTCCGGCCATGTTCAAACCGTGCACGACATCCGACTCGATTGCGACAATGACGTGATTTTGCTCAGCGTCACCCAAGGCGGCCACGACCCCAGCATCGCCTGCCACACCGGCCGCCACAGCTGCTTTTACCAACGCTGGCAAACCAGCCCCGAGGGCGGTCAGTGGCTGAGCGTTGAGCCGGTTTTGCAAGACCCTGCCACCATTTACAAGGCCCACCCATGACCTCGAACGACACCCTGCACCGCTTGGCCGCGGTGATTGAAAGCCGCAAAGCGGTCAATGGCGGCAACCCCGACGCCAGCTATGTGGCGCGTTTGCTGCACAAAGGCCCTGACGCGTTTTTGAAAAAAATTGGCGAAGAAGCCACTGAGGTGGTGATGGCCGCCAAAGACTTGGACCACGGTGGCCAACCCCAAGACCTGGTGAATGAAATGGCCGACCTGTGGTTCCACAGCTTGGTGGCACTGGCCCACTACAACTTGAGCCCTGAAGATGTGTTGAAAGAACTGTCGCGCCGCGAAGGCTTGGGCGGTTTGGAAGAAAAAGCGCTGCGCAAAGCTTTGCAACGTGAATTTGGAGAAGACTGAGATGACGGTGCAACACGACCCAACCTGTATTTTTTGCAAGATCGTGCAGGGTCAAATCCCTTCACGCAAGGTGTATGAGGACGAGGAGCTGTTTGCGTTCCACGACATCAACCCCTGGGCGCCTGTGCATTTCTTGCTCGTGCCCAAAACCCACATCCCATCCATGGCACAAGTGGGCCCTGAGCACACGGATTTGCTGGGTCGCATGATGGTCTTGGTGCCCAAGCTTGCTTTGCAAGAGGGCGTTAATCCCTATCCCAAGGGTGGTTTTCGCCTGGTCACCAACACGGGTGAAGAGGGTGGCCAAGAGGTTCACCACATGCATTGGCATGTCATGGGCGGTCCGCGCCCCTGGTTACGCGGCTAAGACTAGAATTCCTTCAGTTTATTCAGGAGCATCCCATGGGATCATTTTCTATTTGGCATTGGCTGATTGTTTTATTGATCGTTGTTTTGGTTTTTGGCACCAAAAAACTCAAAGGCATTGGCAGCGACTTGGGTGGCGCTGTCAAAGGCTTCAAAGATGGCATGAAAGACGGCTCTGCCCCGCCCACCGCCGATCCCGCAGCAACTGCTCAACAAGTGGCTGGCGCGGCGACTCAAGCGGACAAAGCACCCATTGATGTTGAAGCCAAACCCAAGTCTTGATCCATGTTTGACTTAGAGGTCTCCAAACTGGCTTTGATCGGCGCGGTGGCGCTGGTGGTCATCGGTCCAGAGAAGATGCCTCGCGTGGCGCGCACCATCGGTACCTTGTTGGGCAAAGCACAGCGCTATGTCTCCGATGTCAAGGCCGAGGTCAACCGCTCCATGGACTTGGAAGAGCTCAAGAAAATGAAAGAAACCATGGACACCGCCATGACCGATGTCCAGTCCAGTGTGCTCAATGCCACCACCAAGCTCAATCAAGGGGTGGCTGGTTTGGGTCTGGAAGAAGCCTCGTCTGACAGCAACTCGAGCAGCGACAACAACACGTGGTCGCCACCCGAATCACATTACCAACATCCCCAAAAAAATTGGCGTCTCAAGCGCTCGGCCATGCCGCAGTGGTACAAGGCGCGTCAAGGGGTTCGCACACGGGCATTGTCGGGTGCTGCCCGCGTGGCCAGGTACCGTCCACCTGCAAGCGGCGCGAACAAGGTTTGATGGTTCATGTCCGATACACCGCAAGACGAATTAACGGGTTCTGAACAACCCTTCATCCAACACCTGAAAGAACTGCGTGACCGGCTGGTCAAGTCGGTCATCGCCATCGCTGTGGTTTGTGTGGTGCTGAGTTTGTTCCCAGGACCGGCCCAGTTGTATGACTACTTGGCCGCGCCCTTGGTGGCCAACCTGCCCGAGGGCACCAAGTTGATCGCCACCTCGGTCATCTCACCATTTTTGGTGCCCCTCAAGATTTTGCTGATGACCGCTTTCTTGATTGCCCTGCCTGTGGTGCTCTACCAAGCCTGGGCTTTTGTGGCGCCGGGGCTTTACACGCACGAGAAAAAACTCGTGATGCCCTTGGTCATTTCCAGCACCTTGTTGTTTTTCATTGGCGTGGCTTTTTGCTACTTCTTTGTGTTTGGCCAGGTGTTCAAGTTCATCCAAGGCTTTGCGCCCAAAAGCATCACTGCAGCACCTGACATTGAGGCTTACTTGAGCTTCGTGCTGACCATGTTCGTCGCTTTTGGTCTGTCCTTTGAGGTGCCGATCGTGGTGATTGTGTTGGCACGGATGAATGTCGTGTCCATCGAAAAACTCAAAGACTTTCGCTCTTACTTCATTGTGCTGGCCTTCATCATTGCCGCCATCGTCACCCCGCCCGATGTGGTGTCGCAGTTGGCCTTGGCCATTCCCATGGTCATTTTGTATGAGGTGGGTATTTGGGCTGCCCAGCTGTTCATCAAGCACACACAAGCACCGGACGACCCGGCGGCAACTGAGCCCAGTTGATCATGAAACGTTTGTGGCTTTTGTTTTCTCAAACGGTCACGGTTTTGTTGGCCATTTGGTTTGTGCTGATCACGCTCAAACCAGAATGGTTGCAACGCAATCAACAATGGAACCCTGATTTGCATGTGTTCGAGGCGCCAGCAGCGGTGAGTGCCTCGCCCAGTGTGGGCAGCCTGAGCCCAGCAGCCAAAAAGGCTTCTCCCTCGGTGGTCAGCATCAACACCACCAACAAGGTGACGGCCACGCAACGACCGCAGGACCCGTGGTTCAGGTATTTTTTTGGTGATCAAGATGAAGCCGATCCCCAGCAAGGCTTGGGCAGTGGCGTCATTGTCAGTCCCGAGGGCTACATACTCACCAACAACCACGTGATCGAACAAGCCGATGAAATCACGGTGGTACTCAATGACGGCCGACGCACCAGAGCCAAATTGGTGGGCACCGACCCCGAGACCGATTTGGCGGTGCTGAAAATCAACTTGGACCAACTGCCTGTCATGGTCATGAGCGACTCGGACCGCACCCAAGTGGGTGATGTGGTGTTGGCTATTGGCAATCCGTTTGGGGTGGGTCAAACCGTCACCAGCGGCATCGTGTCGGCCTTGGGTCGCAACCAGTTGGGCATCAACACCTTTGAAAATTTCATTCAAACCGATGCCGCCATCAACCCTGGTAATTCCGGCGGTGCCTTGGTCGATGTGCAGGGCAATTTGCTGGGTATCAACACCGCCATCTATTCCCGCTCAGGTGGCAGCATGGGCATTGGTTTTGCCATTCCCGTCAGCACCGCTCGTCAGGTGTTGGAGGGCATTGTCAAACAGGGGCAGGTGGTCCGTGGCTGGATTGGCGTGGAGCCCACCGAGATCACCACTGATTTGGCCAAAACCTTCAATGTGCAACGCGACAAGGGCGTGATCATCACCGGTGTCTTGCAAACCGGCCCTGCGTTCAAAGCAGGCGTGCGTCCCGGTGATGTGATGCTGGCGGTGGAAGACCACCCGGTGCAATCCGTCTCCGAGTTGCTCGCGCAGGTTTCCGCCCTCAAACCGGGTGAACAAGCGCGGCTCAAGGTGTTGCGTCGCAGCGAAGAATTGGTGCTGACCGTCACGCCTGCACAACGTCCCAAAGTCAAAACAACACCTCGTTGACATGACCGATCGCGACCATCTGATTGATCTTTGCAACACCCTGTTGCAACCTGCGCAATTCAAAGACTACTGCCCCAATGGATTGCAGGTAGAAGGTCCACAGCAGGTGCGACACATCGTGTCGGGTGTGACAGCAAGCCGCGCTTTCATTGAAGCGGCCATTGAGGCGGGTGCTGACACCTTACTGGTACACCACGGTTTGTTTTGGCGAGGTCATGATGGCTCTGTAACAGGTTGGCTCAAGCAGCGCTTGGCCCTGCTGCTCAAACATGACATCAATTTGTTGGCCTACCACCTGCCTTTGGATGCGCATGAAGCCTTGGGCAACAACGCCCAGTTGGGCTTGCGCATGGGTTGGGAGGCGCAAGGTCGTTTTGGCGATCAAAACCTCGGTTGGTGGGGTGCACCCAGCGCACAGACGAAAGATTTGTCAAGCTTGTCAGCTGATCTGCACAGCCAGTTAGGACGCCCCCCCGTGGCCGTGGTGCCAGACCCTGAACGCGCTTTGAAGCGCATCGCTTGGTGCACGGGCGGCGCTCAGTCTTGGTTTGAAGCGGCCATCGCGGCTGGCGCCGATGCTTTCGTTACCGGTGAAATCTCCGAACCGCAAGCGCATTTGGCGCGTGAGACTGGCGTGGCTTTTTTCGCATGCGGACACCATGCCACCGAGCGCTATGGCGCACCTGCATTGGCCGCGCATGTGGCTGCGCAATTGGGTGTGAGCCACGCCTTCATCGACATCGATAACCCAGCATGACCGCTTTGCACCATGCTTTGCCCTTGGTCATCACCATGGGTGACCCAGCGGGCATTGGCCCGGAAATCATCCTCAAAGCTTTTGCCCACGCGCCTGAGTTGCTCAAGGCTTGTTTGGTCGCTGGCGACGTGGACACCATGCACAAGCAAGCGACTGCGCTGGGCCTGCCGCTGTCTGTGTTGAGCATCGATTCAGCTGCACAAGCCGCCTCTGTTGAATTGGGTGTCGTGCCGGTTTTGCAAACCGGCGAGTCGCACCCTGTCGTGCTGGGTCAGGTGAGTGCGCAGGCTGGGCGCATGGCCGCCGATGCCGTGACATGGGCCGCCCAAGCGGCTTTGCGTGGCGAAGTGGGTGCCGTGGTCACGGCCCCCCTGCACAAAAAAGCCTTGTCGTTGGCCGGCATTGAGCACCCTGGCCACACCGAAATATTGCAAGCCTTGGCGGCCGCGCATCTGGGCCTGCCGGTGCAAGCACTGCCGGTGCGGATGATGCTCACCAGTCCCGGTTTGAGCACGGTGCTGGTCAGCATCCACATTTCTTTGCGTCAAGCGATCGACGCTGTCACCCAAGCACAGGTTTTAGAAACCTTGCAGATCACCCACCGCAGTTGGCAGCAACTGCATGGACGCGCACCTCGCATGGTGGTGGCGGGCTTGAACCCGCATGCCGGCGAAGATGGTCTGTTTGGTTCAGAGGAAATCAACGAAATTGCCCCGGCCATTGCCCAAGCACAGCAGCTGGGCATGCAGGTGTCAGGCCCTTATCCACCGGACACCGTGTTCATGGATGCGCACAGTCCCCAAGGTCAAGCCACAACCGATGTCGTCATCGCGATGTACCACGACCAAGGCCTGATCCCTGTCAAATACCTTGGTTTGGCGCATGGCGTCAACCAAACCTTGGGTTTGCCGTTCGTGCGCACCAGCCCAGACCACGGCACGGCGTTTGATATCGCCGGTCAAGGTGTGGCTGACCCCAGCAGCTTGATGGCGGCGATCAAGGTGGCGCGGGGAGAACGCCTGAATCAGCGTTTGAGCTGATCTCGGATTTCGCGAAGCAGCAGAATGTCTTCTGGCGTCGCCACGGGCGCTGGTGCGGCGGGCTCGGTCTCCGCCCTTTTCAGGCGGTTGATTTGCTTGACCATCAGAAAAATCACAAACGCCAAGATCAGGAAATTAACTGCCACCGTGATGAAATTGCCATAAGCAAAGACGGGAACGCCTGCTTTTTTCAACGCATCCAGCGTCAGTGGAATTTGCGGCGGGACATGGGCCAAGGGGATGAAGTAACTGGAAAAATCCAGTTGACCAATCAGCATCGACACCAAGGGCATGATCAAGTCTGAGACCATGGCATCCACAATCTTGCCAAAGGCACCGCCCACAATCACGCCAATGGCCAAATCGATCACATTTCCTTTCAGTGCAAACTCTTTGAACTCTTTCAACATGTCAACACCTCTGTAAATTAACAATAAAGTATTTAATATATAAGAGTAATCAAGCGGTAGGCATGACATTTCCCCAAATTCGACATATAGATTAATGAGGTAAGGCTCGGTTAGAATCTTTGGCTAAACTAAATTTGCATTGATTCTCAGAGGTCTTTCATGAGTGACAACACTGTGGACACCGAAAAGCGCACATGGCTCATTGCCTCGAGTTGCGCAGGTGCAGTTGGCGCGGGTGCCGTTGCCGTTCCTTTCATCAGCTCGTTCAGCCCTTCCGAACGCGCCAAGGCCGCAGGCGCCGCTGTCGAAGTGGACATTTCCGCCATCAAACCCGGTGAAAAACTCACGGTGGAATGGCGTGGCAAGCCAGTTTGGGTCATTCGCCGCACGCCCGAGCAATTGGAAGCGCTCAAAAAGGTTGAATCTCAACTGGCCGACCCCGAATCCAAGCGCAATCCCGCCGAACTGACCCCCGAGTACGCCCGTAATCAGGCCCGTTCGATCAAACCTGAATTCTTCGTGGGTGTTGGCATTTGCTCGCACTTGGGCTGCTCGCCCAGCGACAAATTCCAGATGGGTCCTCAGCCCTCACTGCCTGACGATTGGCAAGGCGGCTTTTTGTGTCCCTGCCACGGGTCCACCTTTGACATGGCTGGTCGCGTTTACAAAAACAAGCCTGCTCCCGATAACTTGGAAGTGCCCCCTCACATGTATCTCTCCGACACGCGTTTGTTGATCGGTGAAGATAAAAAGGCTTAAAGGCGAACACCATGGCTGAATTCAAAGACATTTCCCCCAATGCGCCAGTGGCCGACAAAGCCTTGAACTGGATTGACAACCGATTCCCGTTGTCCAAGCTCTTCAAAGAGCACATGAGCGAGTACTACGCGCCCAAAAATTTCAACTTCCTCTACATCTTTGGTGCACTGTCCTTGTTGGTCTTGGTGATTCAAATCCTCACCGGTATCTTCTTGGTCATGCATTACAAGCCAGATGCTGCCTTGGCATTTGCCTCGGTTGAATACATCATGCGCGATGTGCCTTGGGGTTGGCTCATCCGCTACATGCATTCCACAGGTGCCTCTGCATTCTTTGTGGTCGTTTACATGCACATGTTCCGCGGTCTGATCTATGGCTCATACCGCAAGCCACGTGAATTGGTTTGGCTGTTTGGTTGTGCCATTTTCCTGGCGCTCATGGGCGAAGCCTTCATGGGTTATTTGTTGCCCTGGGGTCAAATGTCCTACTGGGGCGCCCAAGTGATCGTCAACTTGTTCTCTGCCATTCCCTTCATTGGTCCCGATCTGGCCTTGCTGATCCGCGGCGACTATGTGGTGGGCGACGCCACATTGAACCGTTTCTTCAGCTTCCACGTGATTGCCGTGCCCCTGGTGTTGCTGGGTTTGGTGGTGGCGCACATCATCGCTTTGCATGAAGTCGGTTCCAACAACCCTGACGGCATCGAAATCAAAGCCAACAAAGACGCCAATGGCATTCCGTTGGACGGCATTCCTTTCCACCCCTACTACTCTGTGCATGACATCATGGCGTTCATCGGCTTTTTGCTGGTGTTTTGTGCCATCGTCTTTTTTGCACCCGAGCTCGGTGGTTACTTCCTGGAATACAACAACTTCATTCCAGCTGACCCGCTGAAGACCCCATTGCACATTGCACCTGTTTGGTACTTCACACCTTACTACTCCATGTTGCGCGCCATCACCACAGAAATGATGTACGCACTCATCATCTGTGTGTTGGCAGCGGCTTACTTGGGTGCCACACGTGCCAATTTGAGCAGCCTTTTGAAAGGTGTTGTCATCGGCGGTGCGGTGTTATTGGTGGCCCTGATGTTGGCCATTGATGCCAAATTTTGGGGTGTGGTGGTCATGGGTGGTGCGGTCATCATCCTGTTCTTCTTGCCATGGTTGGACAACTGTGCCGTCAAGTCCATCCGCTACCGTCCTGATTGGCATGTCTATCTGTACGTGATTTTCGTGATCGACTTTTTTGTCTTGGGTTATCTGGGCATTCAACCGCCATCACCCATAGGTGAGCGTGTGTCACAGATCGGCACTTTGTTCTATTTCGGTTTCTTTTTGCTGATGCCTTGGTGGAGCAAGATGGGTGAAACCAAGCCAGTGCCTGAGCGCGTGAATTTCCAGCCGCACTGAAAGACGGGAGAAACAACATGAAAAAAATCATCCTCAGTGTGATCCTGGCCATGGCCTCAGCCATGCCCTCATTTGCCAGCAGCGACGGCATCGCTTTGGACAAAGCGCCCAACAAGCTCAACGATTTGGGCGCCCTGCAAAATGGTGCAAAGCTGTTTGTCAATTACTGCTTGAACTGCCACTCGGCTGCGTACATGCGCTACAACCGTCTCACCGACATTGGCTTGACTGAACAGCAAATCAAAGACAACCTGCTGTTCACCACCGACAAAGTGGGCGAGACCATGAAAGTGGCGATGGACCCCAAGCAAGCAAAAGATTGGTTTGGTGGCAACCCCCCCGACTTGACCGTCATTGCGCGTTCACGTTCCAGCCACGCTGGCACGGGTGCCGACTATCTGTACACCTATTTGCGCACCTACTACCGTGATGACACCAAGGCCACTGGTTGGAACAACCTGGCGTTCCCCAACGTCGGTATGCCCCATGTGCTGTGGGAGCTGCAAGGTCAACGAACCCCTGTGTTTGAAGAAATTCAATCACATGGACACGCTACTCAGGTGCTCAAAGGCTGGAAACAAGTCACACCAGGCAAGTTGAGCGCCAACGAATACGATGCTGCCATTGGCGACTTGGTCAATTACATGCAGTGGATGGCCGAACCTGCACAAGGCACCAGGGTGCGTGTGGGTGTGTGGGTCATGCTGTATTTGCTTGTTTTCTTTGTCATCGCATGGCGCTTGAATGCAGCTTATTGGAAAGACATCCGCTGATTGTTTCTAGTAACCCGCTCAGGCGGGTTCGTTCAATGGGCCAGCAATGGCCCATTCATGTTTTAGTTTTTCAGGAGCCACGCTCATGATGGTCTTGTACTCTGGCACAGTGTGCCCTTTTTCTCACCGTTGCCGCTTTGTTTTGTTTGAAAAAGGCATGGACTTTGAGATCCGTGATGTCGACCTCTACAACAAACCAGAGGACATCAATGTGATGAATCCTTATGGTCAAGTGCCGATTTTGGTTGAGCGTGATCTGATTCTTTATGAATCCAACATCATCAACGAGTACATCGATGAGCGTTTTCCGCACCCACAGTTGATGCCTGGTGACCCAGTGGATCGTGCCCGTGTGCGCTTGTTCTTGCTGAACTTTGAAAAAGAACTGTTCACCCATGTCACCACTTTGGAATCACGTACACAAAAAGCCAATGAAAAAGCGTTGGAGAAAGCGCGCTCACACATCCGTGACCGCTTGACCCAATTGGCACCCGTGTTCTTGAAAAACAAATTCATGCTGGGAGACAACTTCTCCATGCTGGATGTGGCCATTGCCCCCTTGTTGTGGCGCTTGGACCATTACGGTATCGAGTTGTCCAAAAATGCCGCCCCCTTGCTGAAATACGCTGAGCGTATTTTTTCTCGTCCTGCCTACATTGAAGCATTGACACCTTCTGAAAAGGTCATGCGCAAGTAATTGGCAGATTCGGCATGATCAACATCGCTCAGTCCACCTCGACACGCCCCTATTTGGTTCGTGCCTTGCATGAATGGTGTACCGACAATGGCTACACACCTTATGTGGCGGTCATGGTGGACGAGTCGGTACAGGTCCCACGTGAATACGTGAGCAACGGCGAGATCGTGCTCAATGTCAGTTTTGATGCCACCAGTGGCTTGCAACTGAGCAATGACTTCATCCAATTCAAAGCGCGCTTTGGCGGTGTTGCCCGCGAGATAGTGGTGCCCATGGGGCGCGTGATTGCCATCTATGCCAAAGAAAATGGACAGGGTATGGCGTTTCCTGCGCCTGTTGCCACCGATGCCAGCGTGACAGAAACTGTTGTCACCACGCCCGAAGACACGCCACCGACAACGCCCAGTGGTGGTTCAAGACCGCAACTCAAACGGGTCAAATAATTTTTCAAAAGTGCTGTTCCAGCTTCGTTAGAATCAGCACCATGCCGCTTTAGCTCAGTTGGTAGAGCAACCGCCTTGTAAGCGGTAGGTCGTCAGTTCGAATCCGACAAGCGGCACCATTCAAAAAGTCAGTACAGTCAAACGTACTGACTTTTTTTTGTCCTCAAGGAAGACACGCATGAAAAAAACATTGGCTTGGATTGTGGGACTGTTGGCGTTCATCGCGATTGCTTTGCCGCTGATGGGGCATGGCTACATGGGCAGGGCCTTGACCAGTACTTATTTGCAAGGCCACCGCACGGCACACATTGATGATGCTGGCAATTTTGACCAAGCCACCATCGCACGGGGCGTGGAATCAGCATGGCCACAATCTTCTCGCTACAACTTGCGGCAGTTGTCAGCGCCTCAGCTCGAACACCATCAACGCCATGGCACTGCAGCTTTTGTGGTGATTCAACATGGTGAACTGGTGCATGAACAGTATTTCGCGCCCTACACTGCAAAAAGCCGTACCAACTCTTTTTCAATGGCGAAAACCATCACCACACTGCAAGTGGGGCGCGCCATCCAAGAAGGGTTCATCAGCAGTTTTGATGCACCTTTGACCGAGCAGATCAAAGAGTATGCCCAGGATGAGCGGGGCAAAAAAGCCACGGTGGCCCAACTCTCCAGCATGAGTTCTGGGCATGAATGGGATGAAAACTATTACCTGCCATTGAACATGACCACCGATTTGTACTACGGTCGGGACGCGCAAAGCTTGGTGCTCTCGCATGGGTTTGAGCGAGAACCCGGCAGTGCTTATGAATACAGCAGTGGCAGCACGCAGTTGTTGGGCGTGTTCCTCAAGCGCGCCCTGCAGTCCAAAGAGCCACAACTCACCATCAGTACCCACTTGTCACGCAGTCTTTGGGCGCCGTTGGGTGCCAGCAGTGATGCGCTCTACACCTTGGATAGACCAGCCAAACAAGGTGGCATGGAGCGCAGTTATTGCTGCATCTTCGCCACGGCCACAGATTTTGCGCGGGCCGGTCAATTGCTCTTGCAAGATGGTCGATGGAAAGACCAGCAACTGCTGGACAAGTCATTCATCGAGCGCATGCGAAAACCCGATTTGCAGCCGTATTACGGACATTCACTGTGGATGGACTGGACTTACAAGCATCCGTTTTACTTGTTGCAAGGTCACGAGGGGCAGTATGTGATCGTGGTGCCTTCACACGACATGGTGGTGGTGAGGACTGGGCAGCACCGCGATAAAAAAACCTTGGGGCCCAACGGGCAACTGCCAATGGAAATCTATAGTTTTGTCGATGAGGCTGTTCGCTTGGTACAAACCCAGTGAGAGCTCACTCAGTGATGAACTGGTCAGGATTTTTGCCTTTGAAAGGCGCGTAAAAAGCCTTGATTAAGGCCATATCGGCTTCAATGTTGCCGGTGGGCAAGAAAGCCTCGCCCAAGCCACTCTTCTTTTGGGCGAAATCCATGTAGCCCAACACAATGGGCACCTGCGCGCCTGCCGCGATGTAATAAAAACCCGTTTTCCAATGTCTGGACTGACTGCGGGTCCCTTCAGGGGGCACCACCAAATGCAAGTCATGCGGGCTTGAAAGCAGGGTGTCAATGGAGGCAGCCACCAAATTGGTCGACTGAGACCGATCGACGGGAATGCCTCCCAACCAACGCATGAGGGCGCCAAAAGGAAATCGAAATAATTGCTTTTTCCCCATCCACTGGATATTCAGTCCCAATGCAAAGGCCACCATCAAGGTGTAAGGGAAATCCCAATTGCTGGTGTGAGGTGCAGCAATCACCACGCTTTTGGGGGTGTTATCTGGCATGCGACCCGTCAAGGTCCAGCCCAGCAAGTCCAGTGTTCGTTGACACAACCATCTGAACAACGGGCTCAGCCAGGGGGTGGTGAATATCGTGACTCGCATACATCGGCGAAATATTGAAAGCAAAGACCATAACACCAAGTGCAGAAGACAAAACCTAGGTGGCGTTCATGACTTTGACCCGGATGGTGTGCACGGGATGACCTTGAGAGCGCAAATGAGCAGCCAGAGCAGGCAACAGTTGTCTCAATTTGGCGGCGGCGGCATTGTTCATGACCAGCAGGCACCAGCCTTCCTCATCCACAGGACCGGCTTTCACATGGTCTCTCATGCCCGCTGGGAGTAAATGGTGCACTTGCTGCAGGTAATGAGCCGATTGGCGATGAACCTGCAACAAAGACGCCAAAGAGACCGATTGCTCAATGGCTTTTATCACGGGTGTGCCGGGCACCGGCAAAGGAGGAGGGTGGCGGGACATGCCGAATTATGGGGCTGTGCACGGTTAAAATCTCGCGCTTCTACAAAGGAAAGTGCGCACTTGGCCTGCCCGTCGGCAGTGCATGGGCGCATCGCTTGCATGGCCTTCAATATCCTGACCCAACTCTTTGGCAGCCGCAATGATCGGTTGCTCAAACAATTCCGCAAAACACTGGCGCGTATCAATGCCTTGGAGGTTTCCCTGGAAACCCTGAGCGATGAAGCATTGCAGGCCAAAACAGCTGAATTCAAGACCCGTTTTCAAAATGGCGAGTCCTTAGACGATTTGTTACCAGAAGCTTTTGCGGTCGTGCGCGAGGGCTCCAAGCGCGTCATGAAGATGCGCCACTTTGATGTGCAAATGTTGGGTGGCATGGCCTTGCACCAGGGCAAGATTGCAGAGATGCGCACCGGTGAAGGCAAGACCTTGACGGCCACCTTGGCGGTTTACCTCAATGCACTGAGTGGTCGCGGTGTGCATGTGGTCACGGTCAACGATTACTTGGCCAACCGAGATGCGCAATGGATGGGACGCCTCTACAACTTCTTGGGTTTGACCGTCGGCGTCAATTTGTCCCAGTTGTCGCGGGAGGAAAAGCAAGCGGCGTATCGATCAGACATCACCTATGGCACGAACAACGAATACGGATTCGACTACCTGCGTGACAACATGGTGTATGAATCGACTGAGCGGGTGCAGCGCCCATTGAACTATGCCATCGTCGATGAGGTGGATTCCATTTTGATTGACGAGGCTAGAACGCCACTCATCATCAGCGGACAAGCAGAGGACCACACCGAAACCTACATGGCCATGAACCAGGTGGTGCCACACCTGACCCGCCAAGAGGGTGAAATGGATTTGCGCACGGGTGAAGGCGTGATCACCCCTGGCGACTTCACACTGGATGAGAAATCTCATCAGGTGTATTTGACTGAGCTGGGCCATGAGAAGGCTGAAAAAATCTTGGCCGATTTGGGTTTGTTGCCTGCTGGCGCATCGCTCTATGACCCAGCACACATTGGGTTGGTGCATCATTTGTATGCAGCCTTACGGGCCCACCATCTCTATCACTTGGATCAACATTATGTGAACCAAGGTGGTGAGATTGTCATTGTGGACGAGTTCACCGGCCGATTGATGTCAGGCCGTCGTTGGAGTGATGGGTTGCACCAAGCGGTTGAAGCCAAGGAAGGCGTGGCCATCCAGGCAGAAAACCAAACCATGGCGTCGATCACGTTCCAAAACTACTTCCGCCTTTATGACAAGCTGAGTGGCATGACCGGTACGGCAGACACTGAGGCCTACGAATTCCAAGAGATTTATGGCTTGGAAACCGTCATCATCCCGCCCAATAAGCCCAGTTTGCGCGATGACCAGTTGGACCGGGTCTACAAAACAACTGACGAAAAGTACAAAGCCGCCATCGATGACATTCGCGAATGTCATGAGCGTGGCCAGCCGGTGTTGGTCGGTACCACCTCGATTGAGCTCTCAGAATTGTTGGCAGACATGTTGACCAAAGCGGGTTTGCCGCACCAAGTCCTCAATGCCAAGCAGCATGCCAGAGAGGCTGACATCGTGGCGCAAGCAGGCGCGCCCAAAGCCATCACCATCGCCACCAACATGGCAGGTCGGGGAACAGACATTGTGTTGGGTGGCAATGTGGAGAAGAGCATTGCAGCGCTGGAGGTCCATGAAGCCTTGAGCGAGGCCGACCGTGCAAATCAAATCGCTGCTCTGCGTGAGGCATGGAAAAAGGACCACGAGTTGGTGAAGTCTGTTGGAGGTCTTCGCATCATTGCCACCGAACGTCACGAGTCGCGTCGGATTGACAACCAATTGCGCGGTCGTTCGGGCCGACAAGGTGACCCAGGTTCATCAAGGTTTTATTTGAGCTTGGATGATTCCTTGATGCGGATTTTTGCAGGCGAACGGGTCAAGGCCATCATGGACCGCTTGAAAATGCCCGAGGGTGAAGCCATTGAAGCCGGCATGGTCACCCGCAGCATTGAAAGTGCACAGCGCAAAGTGGAATCCAGAAACTTTGACATCCGCAAGCAATTGCTGGAATACGACGATGTGTCCAATGACCAGCGCAAAGTGATTTACCAGCAGCGCAATGACATATTGGATGCCTTGGATCTGACCGCACAAATTGCCAGTTTGCGTGAGGGGTGCTTCACCGATTTGGTCCGTCAATTTGTGCCCGAAGAATCGGTCGAAGAGCAATGGGACGTGGCCGGTTTGCAAGCTGTTTTGCACAATGAATGGCATCTCAAACTGGACTTGGTCAAGCAGGTGCAAGACGCCCAAGCCATCACCGATGAAGACATCGTGAGCGCTGTGGTGGCTGCTGCGCATGATCACTTCGAGGCCAAAATCAGCTTGGTCGGCGTAGAGCAATTCACACCCTTCATGCGCGCTGTGTTGCTGCAAAACATTGACAGCCATTGGCGCGAGCATTTGTCTTCATTGGACTATTTGCGCCAAGGCATTCACTTGCGTGGCTATGCACAAAAGCAACCCAAGCAAGAGTACAAACGCGAAGCCTTCGAGTTGTTTGGTCAATTGCTCGACATGGTGAAAAACGAAGTCACCCGCGTCTTGATGACGGTGCAAATCGACACCACGGCCCAAGTGGAGCAGGCTGCACAAGCCATCGAAGCCCGCGCTGAATCGGTGGGTAACCTGATTTACACCGCACCCGATGAATCAGGCCAAGCCCAAGTGATCCAAGAGGGACCTGCTTTGGTGTCACATGAGGTGGCACCTGTTGGACGCAACGAGCCTTGCCCTTGCGGCAGTGGCAAGAAATACAAACACTGCCACGGAAAGCTGGCCTGAACCATGGCGGTCAACCTGAACATTGCCCAGCCTGAGGACTTGCACCCTGTTGCTGGTATCCGAATCGGTGTGACCGAAGCAGGTGTGCGCAAAGCCAACCGCAAGGATGTGACTTTGTTTGAGTTGGCACCACATACCCAAGTGGGTGCCGTGTTCACCCAAAACCGTTTTTGTGCAGCCCCGGTTCAGGTGTGTCGCCAGCACTTGGCGACAGGCCACGGTATCCGAGCTTTGGTGATCAACACGGGTGTGGCCAATGCCGGCACGGGTGAGTCGGGTTTGCAACATGCCCACGCTGTGTGTGAGGCCGTTGCCCAGCAACTGAGCATCTCGCCCGATCAAGTCTTGCCGTTTTCCACCGGCGTGATCATGGAGCCCTTGCCTTATCAGCGCATCATCGACGGGCTGCCTGCAGCCCACGCAGATGCGCAAGACCACAATTGGGCCAATGCGTCCCAAGCCATCATGACCACCGACACCTTGCCCAAGGCGGTCAGTCGTCAACTCACCATCGATGGGCACGTGGTCACCATCACAGGCATCTCCAAAGGTGCAGGCATGATCAGACCCAACATGGCCACCATGCTGGGTTTCATGGCGACAGATGCCCATATCGATGCGGCATTGATGGACGGTTTGGCCTTGGAGTTGGCAGAAGCATCCTTCAATCGGATCAGCATTGATGGGGACACCTCCACCAATGACTCCTTTGTGGTCATGGCCACCGGTCAGTCGGGCATGAACAAGGTCAGCAATTGGGACAGTGAGTCGGCCAAGGTTTTGAAAGCGGCTTTGACCGACGTGGCGCAATGGTTGGCGCAAGCGATTGTGCGCGATGGCGAAGGGGCCACCAAGTTCATCACAGTCCGTATTGAGGGCGGCCGGACCGCCGCAGAATGCCGTCAAGTGGCTTACGCGATTGCCCATTCGCCTTTGGTGAAAACAGCCTTTTTCGCCAGTGATCCGAATTTAGGTCGGATATTGGCGGCTGTGGGATATGCCGGTATTGCCGATCTGGATCAAAGCTTGATTGAGCTTCACCTCGATGATGTGCATGTGGTCACCCGAGGTGGCCGTCACCCTGGCTATCAAGAAGAAGATGGCCAACGTGTGATGAAACAAGACGAAATCACCATCCGTGTGTCACTGGGCCGAGGTGCTGCTGCAGACCAGGTGTGGACATGTGACTTCAGCCACGAGTACGTCACCATCAACGCAGACTACAGAAGCTGACATGTCTTTGAACGACAACCTGGAGCGCATCCTGCACCGTGCCGAGGTGTTGATGGCGCGCATCGAATCAGCACTGCCACAAGCCCTGCACGCACCCGATTGGAAAGCCAGCATCGCTTTTCGCTATCGCAAACGAAGCAGCGGTCATGGCGTGCTCGAACCGGTTCGGCATGTGGGTGCACTCGGTTTGGATGATCTGAAAGAGATTGACATCCAAAAAGAAAAAATCCAGCGCAACACCCAACAGTTCATTCAAGGTCTGCCAGCCAACAATGTGCTGCTGACAGGCGCCCGGGGTACTGGCAAGTCCTCGCTGGTCAAAGCTTGTTTGAACACCTATGCAGCGCAAGGGCTGCGTTTGATCGAGGTGGACAAGCAAGACATGGTGGATTTACCCGACATCATTGACATCGTGGCGGATCGTCCAGAAAAGTTTCTGGTCTTTTGTGACGACTTGAGTTTTGACGAAGGTGAGCCGGGCTACAAAGCATTGAAGTCCATATTGGATGGCACGGTGGCCGCAGCCACTCCCAATGTGTTGATTTATGCCACCAGCAACCGTCGCCACCTGTTGCCCGAGTACATGAAAGACAACCTCAGCTACACCCACACCGAAGATGGTGAGGTGCATCCCGGCGAAGTCATTGAAGAAAAAATTTCACTGTCAGAGCGATTTGGTTTGTGGGTGAGCTTTTATCCATTCAGCCAAGATGAATATTTGCAAATCGTCGATCAATGGTTGCGTTCTTTGGGAGTGTCTGAAGCCGATGCCCGTTCAGCACATCCACAGGCTTTGATCTGGGCCTTGGAGCGTGGTTCTCGCAGTGGGCGAGTGGCCTATCAATTTGCCCGTGACTACGCTGGCCGCCAAGGATGTGGCGTTGCATGAGCCGCCTTGAAACACAACAAGGTGTGCGTGTGGCAGATGCACAATTGCCTCGTGAAGGCGGCGTGAACAGACCCCTGACGCAGGTGGCTGTTGGTGTTTTGTTTCAAGCAGACGGTCGCTTTTTATTGACCACCCGCCCACCTGGAAAAGCCTATGCTGGTCATTGGGAGTTTCCGGGGGGCAAGCTTGAGGCGGGTGAAACAGTGGCCCAGGCTTTGCAGCGTGAATTGCAGGAAGAATTGGGCATCACCATCCATGATCCGCAGCCCTGGAAAGTTGAGCGCATCGACTATCCCCATGCCTGGGTGGAATTGCATTTTTGCAAAGTCACCAAGTGGGAAGGGGCGCTGCAAATGAAAGAAGGACAAGATTGTTCATGGCAGACCTTGCCAGTTCAGGTGTCACCTGTTTTGCCGGGCACATTGCCCGTATTTGAGTGGTTGTCTCAGGCGCAGAGTTCGATCTCAAACTCGGCGTTACCCACCGCAGCCTGAGGTTTGCTGTCCCAAGATTGGTTGATGAGGCGGACCCAGACCATCATGCGGTTGCCGCTGATTTCTGGCACCAACCCCAAAGCGGGATCAATGAACACCCGCATCATTTGAAAGCGACCTTGTGGCAAGGCTTGCTGAAACTGACCCTGCGTGGCCATGACCCGCTGGGGTGATCCGCTCTCACGCAACAAGCGCATGAGCAATCCAACGCTTTCGTGCAAGGCTTTGAGGGGCTCAGACCAGCGCAAAATGTCTTGACGCCGGTTGTCTGCATCACGTTGTTGCCAAGCGTGGTAGCTGGGCAAATCAAATGCACAGGTACCACCGGGTACCGACACGCGGTTGCGCAAGCTGCTTAAAAAATCGTTGTCAGAAACGCAATGCCCCAAACGGCTACCCACGTTGTTGAAGCCTTGCAGACAGCTTTCGATTTTCAGCAGCAGATCATCCAAAACAGCTTCTGACACAGAAGGGTTGCCCCGGTAGCTGAGGAATTGTTGCTTGTGACGTTCTAATTCTTTGAGGATGTCCGATTTCAAATCGGATCGGCCACCCACTTCGACGATTTCAAACAAGGTGGTCAGTGCAAAGTGGTGGTCAATTTCAGACGACCGGAGCAGCAAATGCTCAAATCGGCCGAGAAGATATTCCAACCGCAGGTACGTGCGAATACGCTCATTGAATGGGTGTTCGTAAAGAATCACGGACTGCACTGACCTGAAGGGTTGAAAAACATCAGAAATGATAACCGCTCAATCCCCAGTTTTGACCCCGGGCAATGGCTAAATATGCAGATCGAGTTGGTCGACTTGATGGCGAAGGTGCGTCATGTTGTTGTCGTTGTTGTAGATGACGATGTCGGCCGCTGCCAAGCGCTGATGTCGACTCGCTTGGTTGGCCATGATGTGTTGAACAGCTTGTGCGCTCAGTTGACTGCGTTGCATCACTCTGTGCACCTGGGTTTCTTCTTCACAATCCACCACCAAGACACGATCGACGCGGGCCCGCCAATGAGAAGATTCAACCAGCAAAGGGATGTCCAACACAACTAAAGAATTACCTCTGGCTTGGCAAGCTTGAACTTGCTTTTCAATTTGAAAAAGAATCAAGGGATGCAAGACTTGCTGCAAGCGGTGCTTGGCATCTTGGTTGGTGAACACCAACTGCCGCATGTGCGCCCGATCAAGTCCGCCAGACGCGTCAATGCACTGAGGACCGAATACCTGTTGCAATGGTTCAATCGCCTCACCACCGGCTTGGGTGAGTTGGCGAGAAATCGCATCTGCATCGATCAAAGGCAGGCCTTTCTCTTGCAACAGATGGCCCAAGGTCGATTTGCCGCTCCCGATTCCGCCCGTCAAACCGATTCGTCGCATGGAGGTTGATGACATGGACACAGTCTATAAGAAGCAGACTTACAAAATCTGCCCCAATTGAAAAACAGGCAAATACAAAGCCACCACCAAGCCACCCACCAGACCACCCAGCACCACCACCATCACCGGCTCGATCAGTTGCGTCATGTTTTGAACCTGTTGCGCCAAGTTGTTTTCAAGATCAATGGCGGCTTTGTCGAGCAAGTTGGCGAGAGCGCCAGATTCTTCACCAATGCGGACCATGTGCATCAACAAAATGGGGAAAAGGTCTTTTGGGAAAAGCGGGTTGTGGCTCAATGCCTGCAGCGCCTTCGCCATGCTTTGACCTTGCGAGACGGCATGACGAATGCGAACGCTGGCCAGTCCAAACCAGGGGTTGGGGCACACGCCCGCAGTCACGGTCAGGCTGTCCAACAAGGGCACGCCAGAGCGAACCATGGTGGACATGCACCGGGTCCAGATGGCCAAGTTGGCCAAGCGCAGCAAGGTGCCTAGGATGGGCAGCCTCAATGTCCAAGCAGACCATTGCATATGCAGCGAAGGGCTGCGGTGAATCAGCTGTCCCAGGGTCATCCATGCACACACCGAGCCCAGTCCACAGACCAGACCCCAACGGGATAGCAGGTCACTCAAGCGCAAAACCCACTGTGTAGCCAGCGGCAACTCGCCTCCGAAGGAAGCAAAAACAGATTGAAAAACAGGCACCACCCAAATGAGGATCACGGCCACCACCACCACGGCTATCAGCAATACAGACATCGGATAGACCAAAGCACCTCGCACTGTTTTTCGCAATTGATGTTGCCGGTTCAGGTGAATGACCAAACGCTCCAGCATCTCCTCTAAATTGCCCGATATTTCTCCTGCGGCGATGAGTTGACAGTAGAAATGATCAAAACTCTGAGATTGCGCCAGTGCCTCATGCAAGGCTTGGCCTTGGGCAATTTTTTGCTGCAAGTGCATCACTTCTTCTTTTGTCGAAGCATGTTGCATGCCTTGTGCAATGCTCTCCAACGCTTGCAGCAGCGGGATGCCCGCAGAGACCAAGGTGGTCAGTTGCCTGGTGAACGCCAGCACCTGTTCATGCGGCATGGGTGGCTCCCATGACCTCTTCCAAACTGGTGTCCCCCAGTTCGACTTTGCGCAAGCCTGATTCGCGCAGACTTTGCATGCCTTCCGAGCGGGCTTGGTGCGTGATGGCCTGCACACTGGCTTGGTTCAAGATCAGCCCTTGCAAAGCCGTGCTGATGGGCATCAATTGGTGAATGCCTATCCTGCCTTTGTACCCTCCTTTGCACTGAGCACAACCAACTGCTTTGTAGCGCGCCTGGCCTGGCACTGGCGTCTTGCAATGGGTGCATAAACGACGCACCAAGCGCTGCGCGCAAATGAGGTTCAAGCTGCTGGCCAGATTGAAGCCCGCGATACCCATGTGTTGCAATCGCAGCAAGGTGCTCGGGGCATCGTTGGTGTGCAAAGTGGACAGCACTAAATGACCTGTTTGGGATGCCTTCACCGCGATGTCAGCTGTCTCGGTGTCGCGTATTTCCCCCAGCATGATGATGTCGGGATCTTGCCGCAACAAAGACCGCAAGGCGTTAGCAAAGTTCAAACCAATTTTTTCATTCACATTGACCTGATTTGCACCCGGCAAAATGATTTCAGACGGATCTTCAACCGTGGCAATGTTCACCTCGGGTGCATTCAAATGATCCAAGCAGGTGTAGAGCGTGACCGTTTTGCCTGAGCCTGTGGGCCCGGTGATCAAGACCATCCCATGGGGTTGTTGAATCGCATTGAGCAACAGTTGTTGCTCTTGGGTAGTCATGCCCAAGGCAGCCAGACCAGGCCGTTCGGCATGAAAGTCCAAGATGCGAAGCACCACTTTTTCCCCGTGCAAGGTGGGCAGGGTACTCACTCGCATGTCGATCAAGCGCTTGGCGATGGGAAATTGCAAACGACCATCTTGAGGCAAACGTTTTTCGGCGATGTCCAAACGCGCCAGCACCTTGATGCGAGAAACAATACGCTCTCTCAGCGCCACGGGTGGTGTGGGCATTTCATGCAGCAAGCCATCCACGCGAAAACGGATGCGCAGCAAGGATTCGAAAGGCTCCAAGTGGATGTCTGAGGCATGTATATCCAAGCTCAACTGCATGAGATTGGTGAGCCAATCGACGGCCATTTGGTCGTGCGGAATGCCCGATTCAGGAGAAGAAGGTTTGTTCATGCCTGGCAATTTAGGTTCTGTGCCAGGCTGTGGTGTAAGCGGCGCTGGCAGAACAGGTCAGTCGCACACACTTTTGATAACATTCAAGTATTGAATGCCTAGTCACCCACCCTGTATTGAGGAAATCATGAAACGCCTGTTACTGCTTGTCGTACTGTCCATGAATTCGGTCGCTTTTGCCCACTGCCCAGGCCCTGTGCCTTGTGAAATGAAGTACGTGGATGTGGCATTTTTGAAGACCAAGCGCACAGGCGCAGATTTGGATAAAGCCAAAGCCATGCGTGAAGAGGGTGAGAAATTGTTCAAAGAAGGCAATGAAGAAGAGGCGCTCAAAATATTGAAAGAAGCCAAAAAATTCCTGCTGGATTGAAACATTGTCATCACCAGTTAGACATCTTTTTTCTTATTCCAAGACATCTGCTGTCCATCAGCAAAGCACATCATGAGTTCAGCCAAAGTCAAATGGAGTGTGTTGGCGGTTTGGTTTTTATCGGCACCAGTTTTTGCGGGTGACATGGCCGAATGCGCCAAGATGGCGGATCACGACAAAAAGCACTTTTGTCTCGGCAGTTATGCGGGCAGTGGCACTTACTGCGACAAGATCAAAAACGGAGAACTGCGTCGCGAATGCATGTTCAAAGTGGTCAAGGTCCAACGTGAAGTGACTTACAAGCCCACCAAAGCCAAACCACCTGAAGAATGAACTTCAGCTCTGTCTGGACAAGAGTTGTTCGGCCAGTTCGGTGAGTGATGCTTTGTAGGGACTGGCGGGCAGAACATTCAATGCATTCAGGGCCAGCTGCGCTTCTGAAGAAGCCGCCTCTCGAGTGGCTTGCATGGCACCAGTTTCGCGCACGATTTGGGCAATGTCATCGAGGGCTGTGACATCGCCTTGCTCGATGGCATTTCGGATGACTGTGCATTGCGCAACATTGCCGCGCTGCATGGCCACGATCAAGGGCAAGGTGGCCTTGCCTTCCCGCAGGTCGTCACCCAGGTTTTTGCCCATCACACTGGCGTCGCCGTCGTAATCCAACACATCGTCAATCACTTGAAACGCTGTCCCCAAGGCTTGACCGTATTGCGCGCAGGCCGTCTCAATTGACAAGGCGCTCTTCATCAAAATAGCGGGCAAACGGGTGCTGGCTTCGAACAATTTGGCTGTTTTGGAGCGAATCACCCGCAAATATGCTTCTGTGTCCAGGGATGCGTCGTGCATGTTCATCAATTGCATGACTTCGCCCTCGGCGATGACGTTGGTGGCCTCAGCCACCAAGCCCAAAATTCGCAAGTCATTGCACTCAACCATCATTTGGAAGGCGCGAGAGTACAAAAAATCACCCACCAAGACGCTGGCAGGATTGCCAAACATGGCATTGGCTGTGGGGCGGCCACGGCGTAAATTGGAGTCGTCCACCACATCGTCATGCAGCAAAGTGGCGGTATGGATGAATTCGATGACAGCGGCCAGTTTGTGGTGGTCGGTGCCTTTGTAGCCCAATGCGCCTGCCATCAGCAACAGCAACACCGGTCGCAGACGCTTGCCACCCGCCAAAATGATGTGTTGAGCCACTTCTCCAACCAAGGGCACACCAGATGACAAGCGACCTGTGATCAAGCCGTCCACAGCCAACATGTCCTGGCCGATCAGCGCTTGAAAAGCTTTCTGAGGAGGGGAATCTTGAGTGGACAAGGGTGGAAATCTCGGTTTGAAGGGCGAATTATAGGGATCGCAACGTCAAAATCTGTGCAAACCTGCACGAATCTGTGCAAATCTGTCGTGACGTGCTAAAATGTCCGGCTCTGCTGAAATCCGTTGGCAGAGCAATGAAGAGTCTATCTTTCAGAGGTTCGTATGTACGCAGTCATAAAAACTGGTGGCAAGCAGTATCGCGTGTCAGCCGGCGAAAAAATCAAAGTAGAACAGATCGCTGCGGACGTTGGCCAAGAAATCGTGATTGACCAGGTGTTGGCTGTCGGAAACGGCGCTGAACTCAAGGTCGGCACACCCTTGGTGTCCGGTGCATCTGTCAAGGCCATGATCGTGGCCCATGGCAAGCACGACAAAGTGCGTATTTTCAAAATGCGCCGTCGCAAGCATTATCAAAAACGTCAGGGCCATCGCCAGCAGTTCACTGAACTGCAGATCGCCTCTATTCACGCCTAAGGAGCAAACACCATGGCACAGAAAAAAGGCGGCGGTTCCACGCGAAATGGCCGCGATTCCAAACCCAAAATGCTCGGCGTGAAGGCTTTTGGCGGTGAACACATCACTGCTGGTGCCATCATCGTCCGTCAACGTGGCACCAAATTCCATGCTGGCACCAACGTTGGCATTGGCAAAGACCACACCTTGTTCGCTTTGGTCGAAGGACATGTTTCTTTTGCCGTCAAAGGCGCTTTGAACAAGCACATGGTCAATGTGACCCCCGTCTGAGGTTCACAAACCCCATTGAAAGCCCCGCTTGTCGGGGCTTTTCTCTTTAAGATAGCCCCATGAAATTTGTTGATGAAGCCTATGTGGACGTTATCGCCGGTGACGGCGGGAACGGCTGCGTGTCGTTTCGTCACGAGAAGTACAAGGAATTTGGCGGCCCCAATGGTGGCGACGGTGGCCGAGGTGGCCATGTGTTTGCTGTGGCCGATGCCAGCTTGAACACCTTGGTCGACTACCGATTCTCCAAGCGATACGAAGCCAAGCGTGGCCAGCACGGTATGGGCTCAGACATGTTTGGTGCGGCTGGTGACGACATCATTTTGAAAATGCCAGTGGGCACCCTGTTGATTGACGCTGACACCAACGATGTGCTGTACGAGTTGCTTAACCCTGGCGAGGTCATCATGATCGCCAAAGGGGGCGACGGCGGCTTTGGCAACATGCGTTTCAAAAGTGCCATCAACCGGGCCCCGCGCCAAAAAACACCTGGTTGGCCCGGTGAACGCAAAAACCTCAAGCTCGAACTCAAGGTCCTGGCCGATGTCGGCCTGCTGGGCATGCCCAATGCAGGCAAATCTACCCTGATCAGCGCCATCTCCAACGCCCGACCCAAAATCGCCGACTATCCATTCACCACTTTGCACCCCAATTTGGGGGTGGTGCGTGTGGCGGCTGAGCAAAGTTTTGTCGTGGCCGATGTGCCCGGCCTGATTGAAGGTGCGGCCGAGGGCGCGGGCTTGGGTCACCAGTTTTTGCGCCATTTGCAGCGCACCCGTTTGCTTTTGCACATGGTCGATTTAGCCCCGTTTGATGACGCGGTCGACCCAGTGGCACAGGCCAAAGCCATTGTGCTGGAGCTGAAAAAATACGACCTAGCCCTCTACGCCAAGCCCCGCTGGTTGGTGCTCAACAAGCTGGACATGGTGCCTGCTGACGAGCGTGCCGCGCGTGTCAAAGACTTCGTCAAGCGTTTCAAGTACAAAGGCCCGGTGTTTGAAATTTCCGCCCTCAACCGCGAAGGCTGCGAGCCTTTGGTGCGGGCGGTCTACGACCATTTACAAGCGCAGTTCAAATCCACCCAAGTGCCCGAGGCACCCGATCCGCGTTTCGCTCCCGTTCCTGCCACCCCTGCTGCTGCCGAGTAAGACCATGCCTGAACACGCTCATGTATTGCGCGATGCGCGCCGCATTGTGGTGAAGGTCGGTTCCAGTTTGGTGACCAATGAAGGCAAGGGTCTGGACGAGACCGCCATCGGTGAATGGTGTCGCCAAATCGCCTTGCTGATGAAGTCCAGCGACAAGCGCGAGGTCATCATGGTCTCCAGTGGCGCCATCGCCGAGGGCATGAAACGCTTGGGTTGGACCACCCGCCCGCACGAGGTGCATGAATTGCAAGCCGCTGCGGCCGTCGGACAGATGGGTTTGGCGCAAATGTACGAAACCAAGTTGCGCGAGCACGGCTTGGGCAGCGCCCAAGTGCTCTTGACCCATGCCGATTTGGCCGACCGTGAGCGCTATTTGAACGCCCGTTCCACCTTGAACACCTTGCTCGCCCATGGGGTGCTGCCGGTTATCAATGAAAACGACACCGTGGTCAACGATGAAATCAAATTTGGCGATAACGACACTTTAGGCGCGTTGGTGGCCAATTTGGTGGAGGCTGATGCCTTGGTCATCCTGACCGATCAACCAGGCTTGTTCAGCGCAGATCCGCGCAAAGACCCCGGTGCCAAGCTCATCCCCATTGGCCAAGCCGGCGACCCCCAGCTCGAATTGATGGCGGGCGGCGCGGGTTCCAGCATTGGGCGTGGCGGCATGCTCACCAAAATATTGGCGGCCAAGCGTGCTGCGGGTTCAGGCGCCAGCACGGTCATCGCCTGGGGCCGAGAGCCCGATGCCTTGCTGCGATTGGCAGCGGGCGAGGCCATTGGTACTTTGTTGGTGGCCCCCACCCAGAAGCAGCAAGCACGCAAGCAATGGATGGCGGATCACTTGCAACTCAGGGGCGCCATCTCCATCGATGCCGGGGCGGTGGTCAAGGTGCTGCAAGAGGGCAAAAGCCTGTTGCCCATCGGCATGCTCAGTGTCAAAGGCGAATTTTCCCGCGGCGATGTCATCTCGGTGTGTGACGACCAGGGGCAGGAATTGGCGCGTGGATTGGCCAACTATGCCAGCGCTGAAATGCGCTTGCTCTGCAAAAAATCGTCCAACGACATTGAAAAACTGCTGGGCTATGTGGCCGAAGCCGAGATGGTGCACCGTGACAACCTGGTGCTGATGCGCGCCCACTGAGACGCTGCATCAGGCTCAGTGGGTCTGGGTGTCTGGCGGCGAGTCGGTGTCCACAGGTGAATCAGAACCCGGCGGGTTCATGCGGTTGCCTTGGCGAAGAAAGCGGCTGCGAATTTCTTGGCGCGGCAAATAGCGCGACAGCTCGGTCAGCGCCATCTCGTAAACGCCGCGCTTGAACTCCACCACGGATTCCAAGGGCACCCAGTAATTGTTCCAACGCCAGGCGTCAAACTCAGGGTGGGTGCTGGCGCGCAGATTCAGGGCATGGTCGGGCACCACCAACTGCAGCAAAAACCAGATTTGCTTTTGCCCTTTGTAATGGCCACGCGCATCCCTGCGGATGTAGCGGTCTGGCACCTCATATCTCAACCAATCGCGGGTACGGGCCACGACACGCACATGCTCCGCTTGAAGCCCCACTTCTTCTTGCAATTCCCGGAACATCGCTTGCTCTGGCGTTTCGCCGCGGTCGATGCCCCCTTGGGGGAACTGCCAGCTGTGGGTTCGAATGCGTTTGCCCCAAAAAACCTGGTTCCTTTGGTTGAGCAAAATGATGCCGACGTTGGGCCGAAAGCCGTCCCGGTCAAGCATAATCAAACCTCAAAATTTCAACTGAGACCATTATGCACAGCAAGCGGCTGTCATCAATAGGCCCTACCCACGATTTTTCACCCCCCCTCCAGCCGATCCCTAGCGCATGAAAGCCTCCCATTTCCTGATTTCTACCCTCAAAGAAGCGCCTGCCGACGCTGAAGTGGCCAGCCACCAATTGATGATGCGTGCCGGCATGATCAAAAAACTGGGTGCCGGCATCTACACCTACATGCCCATGGGCCTGCGGGTGATCCGCAAGGTCGAGGCCATCGTGCGTGAGGAAATGAACCGCGCTCAGGCGGTGGAGATGACCATGCCGGTGGTGCAACCCGCCGAGCTCTGGCAAGAAACCGGGCGCTTCGAGAAGATGGGGCCCGAGTTGCTGCGCATCAAAGACAGGCATGGCAGAGATTTTGTGATTCAGCCTACCTCTGAGGAAGTGGTCACTGACATCGCCAAGCAGGAATTGCGCAGCTACAAGCAACTGCCGAAAAATTTCTACCAAATCCAAACCAAGTTTCGCGATGAGCGTCGCCCCCGCTTTGGCCTGATGCGTGGGCGCGAATTCATCATGAAGGACGCCTACAGCTTTGATCGCAATGGCGATGCTGCCAAAGCCAGCTACCAAATCATGGCGCAGGCTTACCGCCGCATCTTTGACCGTTTTGGTCTGCAATACCGCGCCGTGGCGGCCGACAGCGGCGCCATCGGCGGCGACCTGTCTGAAGAATTCCAAGTGATGGCGGCCACGGGTGAAGACGCCATCGTTTATTGCCCGACCAGCGATTACGCGGCCAACATGGAAAAAGCCCAGGCTTTGCCGCCCCAGCAGGCGCGGCCTGCAGCAGCGCACAACATGGCCAAAACCCCCACACCCGGGCAGAGCACCTGCCCAGATGTGGCGAAGCTCCTGGGCTTGCCGCTGTCGCAAACCGTCAAGTCGCTGGTGCTGGCCACCGACGAACTCAACGAACAAGGCGAGGTGGTCAAGTCTCAGGTGTGGCTGCTGTTGCTGCGTGGCGACCACGACATGAACGAGGTGAAGGTGGGCAAATTGCCGGGCTTTGAAAAAGGCTTTCGCTTTGCCACCCTGGCTGAAATCGAAGACCACTTTGGCTGCAAACCGGGTTACCTGGGTCCTGTGGGCCTGAAAAAACCAGTCCATGTCGTGGCCGATTTGGAAGTGGGCGTCATGGCCGATTGGGTCTGCGGCGCCAATGACGTGGATTTCCACATGACCGGCGTCAACTGGGGTCGGGACCTGCCCGAGCCTCAACTGCTGGCCGACATCCGCAATGTGGTCGCAGGTGACGCCTCACCCGATGGCAAGGGCGTGCTGGCGATTGAGCGCGGCATCGAGGTGGGGCACATCTTCTACTTGGGCACCAAGTACAGCGCCGCCATGAACGCCACGTTTTTGGACGAGGACGGCAAGCCCAAGCCATTTGAGATGGGTTGTTACGGCATTGGCATCACCCGCCTGCCAGCTGCGGCCATCGAGCAAAACCACGATGCCAAGGGCATCATTTGGCCCGATGCCTTGGCCCCGTTCACCTTGGTGATTTGCCCGATTGGCGCTGACCGCAGTCCCGACGTGAAAGCCGCTGCCGAGAAACTCTACGAGGAGTTGCTGGCGTTGGGCGTGGATGTGATGCTGGACGATCGGGGTGAGCGCCCCGGCGCCATGTTCGCCGACTGGGAGCTGATCGGCGTGCCGCACCGTGTCACCATCGGCGATAAAGGCCTGAAAGACGGTCTGGTGGAGTACCAACACCGGCGCGATGCAGAGGCCAGCAAAGTGCCGGTGGCTGAGGTGTTGGGGATGTTGAAGGCCAAGTTGGGGTTGACACTGGCCTGAGGTTTCACGGTGGCTGTCCCCACCGCTGAAACATGCAAGTCAGCGCTTCAAGCGCCCAACAGCTTGGGCAGCTCGCCGCTCTCGTACATCTCGGTCATGATGTCGGAGCCGCCGATGAACTCACCCTTCACATACAGCTGGGGGATGGTGGGCCAGTTGCTGTATTCCTTGATGCCTTGGCGAATCTCGGCGTCGTCCAGCACATTGACCGTGGTCAGGGTTTTGGTGTCCACGCCACTGGCTTTGAGCAACTGCACCGCGCGGCCAGAAAAACCGCACATGGGGAAGCTGGCATTGCCCTTCATGAACAAGACGATGTCGTTGTCTTTGACCAGTTGGTCGATGCGTTGATTCACGTCACTCATTCAAAACTCCAATAAAAAAGGCTGGTTGCCTGCAGATAAGCAAGATTATTTCACTTCTGGCCATTGGCCACCGGTACAGCGCGCTAAGCCCGCGAGGTCCTTGCGGCTTTGCACCTGCGCAAAACCAGTCTGGATCAGCAAGTCCTGCACGGCTGGCGCTTGGTCAAAGCCATGTTCCAGCAACAGCCAACCGCCTGCCGTCAAGCAGGACGGGGCTTGCGCGACGATTTGGCGAATATCGTCCAGGCCGTCGATGCCACTGACCAGCGCCTGCAGCGGCTCTGCGATGAGTGCTGGCAAATGCGGGTCGCCCTCGGCAATATAGGGCGGGTTGGACACGATCAGCTCAAATTGGCCCTGCACCCCGTTCAACCAATGCCCATGTTGGAAATGCACGGCCAAGCCCAGGGCTTGCGCATTGGCTTGGGCGACCGCGAGGGCGTCTGCACTGGCGTCCACGGCACTCAAGACCCATGAGGGGCGGGCGTGTTTGAGGGCCAAGGCGATCGCACCGCTGCCGGTGCCGAGGTCCAGCACGTTTGCTTGTTCAAGGTCCAGCGACAAAGCCCAATCCACCAAGGTTTCGGTGTCGGGTCGAGGCACCAGCACCCGTGGGTCGACAGACAGGTTCAGGCCGTGGAAGTCTTGCGAACCCGTCAAATAAGCGATGGGTTCGTTGCGCAAACGCCTTTGCACCAAAGCGTTGAAAGCTTCCAGCATGCTCAAACTGGGCTCATCGGTGTCGTGCAGCAGCAGCCAAGCGCGGTCGTGCTGATCGTGGCCCAAGGCATGCAGCAACAGAGTTTGCGCTTCCAAATGGTCCAACCCCAAAGTTTTGGCATGGGCCAATGCTTGGGCGATGTTCAAGCCGCGCCCTCCAAGGCCGCCAGTTGCTCGGCCGCCTCATAAGCTTGCAGCGCTTCGACCACGTCGCCCAAATCGCCCTCCATGATGCCCAGCAGTTTGTACAGCGTGAGGTTGATGCGGTGGTCGGTGAAGCGGCCTTGCGGGAAGTTGTAGGTGCGGATGCGGTCAGATCGGTCGCCGCTGCCGATCAAGCTTTTGCGCTCCGCAGCGTCTTTGGCGGCACGCTCGGACCGGTCTTTTTCTTGGATGCGTGCGGTCAGCACGCGCAGGGCTTGCGCTTTGTTGCTGTGCTGGCTGCGACCGTCTTGGCACTCGGCCACGATGCCGGTGGGCAAATGGGTGATGCGCACCGCGGAGTCGGTTTTGTTGATGTGCTGGCCCCCTGCGCCACTGGCGCGGAAGGTGTCGATGCGCAAATCCGACGGGTTGATTTTGATGGCCTCGGCCTCGTCAGGTTCAGCCAACACCGCCACCGTGCAGGCGCTGGTGTGGATGCGGCCTTGGGTTTCGGTGGCAGGCACACGCTGCACCCGATGCCCACCCGATTCAAACTTCAAAGCGCCATAAACCCCAGTGCCTTCAATGCGGATCACCACCTCTTTGTAACCGCCCAACTCGCTGGGCGACTCGCTGATCACCTCCAGCCGCCAGCTTTGATTGGCACAAAACCGGGTGTACATGCGCAGCAAATCCCCCGCGAACAAGGCAGATTCATCACCACCGGTGCCCGCGCGGATTTCCAGAAAAGCATTGCGGGCGTCGTCCGGGTCTTTGGGGAGGAGCATGCGTTGCAACTGGGCTTCCAAGGCCGTGATGGCAGGCTCGGCACCGCTGATTTCTTCCTGCGCCATGGCCTGCACCTCGGGGTCGGCGTCTTGCAGCATGGCCTGCGCCGCCGCCATATCCGCATGGAGTTGCTGCCACTTTTGGTAAGGCGTGACCAACGCCACCACCTCGGCGTGTTCGCGTGACAAGACCAGGAACTGGGTCATGTCTTGCATGATGTCTTCGCGTGACAGCAAAAAGTCCAGCTCGGACAAACGTTGTACCGAACGCTCCAACTGAGCGCGCATAAAGGGTTTCATGGGGGAGGCGGCAGCTAACGCGAGCTGCGCAAGAAGAACTGTTCGATGGCGCTGCGCGCTTGTTGACGCGCCTCGGCGTCGTCTGCATGCAGCTCAGACATGACGCCATGCAGCATTTTTTGGGTGAGGCCTTTGGCCAGGGTTTCCATGACCGCTTCCACCGACTCGCCCTTGGCCAGCAGTTTTTGGGCGCGCTGCAACTCGGCGGTGCGCCAAGCTTCGGCTTGTTGGTTGAGTTGCTGGATCAGCGGCACATCCGAACGCTGGTCCAACCAATGCACAAAACTTTGCACACCCGCATCGATGATCACCTCGGCTTCGGCGACCGCCGCTTGGCGGCTGGCTTGACCGGTTTGCACCACATGCGACAGGTCGTCCACGGTGTAAAGGTAAACGTCACGCAGGGATTTCACTTCGGGCTCAATGTCACGCGGTACCGCCAAATCGACCATGAACATAGGGCGGTTGCGGCGGTTTTTCAGGGCACGCTCGACAGCACCCAAACCAATGAGCGGCAAGGTGCTGGCGGTGCAACTGATGACCGCATCGAATTCGTGCAAGCGGTCGGGCAGGTCGGCCAAGCGCATGACCTGGGCGCCGAGTTGCTGGGCCAAATGCTCGCCACGCTCTTGGGTGCGGTTGGCCACAGTCATGCTCAAAGGCGATTTGCCGGCAAAGTGGGTGGCACAGAGTTCGATCATTTCGCCTGCGCCGACAAACAGCACATGGATTTTGCTCAAGTCTTCGAACAACTGGCTGGCCAAACGGACAGAAGCCGCCGACATGCTGATGCTGTGGGCGCCAATTTCGGTGGAACTGCGCACCTGCTTGGCCACGGCAAAGGATCGCTGGAACATTTGGTGCAAAGTCGAGCCCAACACGCCCACTTCACGCGCCACGCGCACCGCGTCTTTCATTTGACCCAGGATTTGCGGCTCGCCCAGCACCATCGAGTCCAGCCCACTGGCCACGCGAAATGCATGGCGGGCCGCTTCATCGTCGAGCATGGTGTAGACATGACCGTGCAAGACGTCTGTGCTGACACCGCCAGACTCGGCGAGCCAATTCATGGTTTGGGGCAAGGAGATTTCTTGAGACGCACAGTAGATTTCAGTGCGGTTGCAAGTGGAGAGGATGGTGGCCTCGGTTTGGTCGCCCACACTGTTGCGCAGGCCATGCAACACCGGACCCATTTGATCGACGGCAAAGGCAAAGCGCCCCCGCAAATCGAGTGGTGCGGTGGTGTGGTTGAGACCGAGCGCCCAAACAGACATGCGCGAATTATAAAATTTGCCAATGGATGGTCTGTCTCTTATTGTTCACGTCTTCAATTTTTTAGCACCTGCGGTGGCGGTTTCAGCGTGGATCACGCTCATTTCTCCCTTGATTTGGCGTGGATCCCAGCCTTGGAAAGCTTGGAAATCACGTTTTGTTCTAAACAGTTCTGCAGGCATCCTCATGCTCATCCTGGGCCTGATATGGACCGGACAAGATGGCAAGATGATCAGCTACGCAGCCATGGTGCTCGCTTGCGCCACCAGCCAGTGGTTATTAACCCGGGAAAAGCCTGTTTGACAGCCCCCTGAGTTAACATTCCCTCACAATTTATGAACGCGCCAACGCCTCTCCACCATTTGACGATGGCTGTCCAAGACGGCCCTCGTTTGCGTGAAATTCCCTACAACTACACCTCGTTTTCTGACCGCGAAATCGTGATTCGCCTGTTGGGTGATGAGGCTTGGTCCATCTTGGAAGCATTGCGAGCGGAGCGTCGCACGGGCCGCTCGGCTCGCATGTTGTACGAGGTCTTGGGTGACATTTGGGTGGTGCAGCGCAACCCCTATTTGCAAGATGATTTGCTGGACAACCCCAAGCGCAGAGTCATGCTGGTGGATGCTTTGCACCATCGTCTGAAAGAGGTGCAAGTGCGACGCACCCAGCAGCCCGCTGACAATGATCGGGATGCTTTGGTGGGCCAGTTGATCGAGAAAGCCCAACTAGCGGTGGCGCAATTTGCCCGGCAATTCGAGGTGGTGGCCAAGTTACGCAGCCGTGCCAAGCGCACTTTGCGCCGTTTCACCGCAGCCGACAACATCAAGTTTGACGCCATGAGCCGCGTCACCCATGTCACCGATGCCACCGATTGGCGGGTCGAATACCCCTTCGTGGTGCTGGCGCCTGACAGTGAGGCCGAAATGGCCAAGCTGGTGAAGGCCTGTATCGATTTGGCGCTGACCATCGTGCCACGCGGTGGTGGCACCGGTTACACCGGTGGCGCCATTCCACTCACCTGGAAAAGCGTCGTCATCAACACCGAAAAACTGCAAGCACTCGGCGCTGTTGAGCATGTGAACTTGCCAGGGGTGAACACGCCCGTGGCCACAGTGACCACCGAAGCAGGCGTGGTTACACAGCGCGTGGCTGATGTGGCTGAAAGCGTTGGGCTGGTGTTTGCGGTGGACCCGACATCGGCTGAAGCTTCTTGCATTGGCGGCAACATCGCCATGAACGCGGGTGGAAAAAAAGCCGTTCTGTGGGGCACAGCCTTGGACAACCTCGCCAGCTGGCGCATGGTCACCCCCGACGCACAGTGGCTGGAAGTGGTGCGTCTCAACCACAACCTCGGCAAGATTCATGACGCCGAGGTGGCCAGTTTCGAATTGCGTTATTTCGAAGCCGATGGACATACCCCTGTGCGTACCGAGCGTTTGGACATCCCTGGCCGCAGTTTTCGCAAAGCCGGTTTGGGCAAGGACGTGACCGATAAGTTTTTAAGCGGCTTGCCTGGCGTGCAAAAAGAAGGGTGTGATGGCCTGATCACCAGCGCCCGTTGGATCTTGCACCGCATGCCCAGCCACACCCGCACCGTGTGCCTGGAGTTCTTTGGGCCTGCGCATGAAGCTGTTCCCAGCATTGTGGAAATCAAGGATTACATGTTCGAGGTGGCCCGTCACAGCGGCACCGTCTTGGCCGGGTTGGAACATTTGGACAACCGCTATTTGAAAGCCGTGGGCTACACCACCAAGTCCAAACGCGGCGGCTTGCCCAAGATGGTCTTGTTCGGCGACATTGCAGGGGACGATGCCGATGAGGTGGCGCGTGTCACGTCCGAGGTGGTTCGCTTGGCCAATGCACGTAGCGGTGAAGGTTTTATCGCGGTCAGTCCCGAAGCGCGCAAGAAATTTTGGCTGGACCGCAAACGCACCGCGGCCATCAGTCGCCACACCAACGCTTTCAAGATCAACGAAGACGTGGTCATCCCTTTGCCACGCATGGCCGAGTACACCGATGGCATAGAACGCATCAACATCGAGCTCTCCCTGCGCAACAAAATTGCCTTGTGTGACGCCTTGGACCACCTGCTGAGCAAAGATGTCTTGCCTCTGGGCGCGGTCGAAGATGACAGCGAGTCTGCGACGCCTGAAATGCTTCAAGAACGTGTGGGGCAAGCACGGACGCTGATTGCCGAGGTGCGTGCCTTGTGGCAATCCTGGTTGACCGACGTGGAAAAACTGTTGCTGCCTTTGCAAACCCATGAACTGCGGGCCAGCTGGAAAACCCAGTTGCGTCCCCAGTTGCACGACCTGTTCAGCGGTGCGGCGTTTGCGCCATTGCGCCAAGAATTTGATGCGGTGCACCTGCGTGTGTTGAAAGGCCGTGTTTGGGCAGCGCTGCACATGCATGCAGGCGACGGCAATGTGCACACCAACTTGCCGGTCAACAGTGACGATTACGACATGCTGAAAACCGCGCACGAGGCGGTGGACCGCATCATGGCCTTGGCACGATCTTTGGATGGCGTGATCTCTGGCGAGCATGGCATTGGCATCACCAAACTCGAATACCTGAGTGAGCAAGAGCTTCAGCCCTTCGCCGACTACAAAGCCCGCATCGACCCCGAGGGTCGTTTCAACAAAGGCAAGTTGCTGAAAAATGCCGATTTGAGTCAAGCCTATACCCCCAGTTTTGGTCTGATGGGGCACGAATCGCTCATCATGCAGCAGTCGGACATTGGGGCCATATCCGACTCGATCAAAGACTGCTTGCGTTGCGGTAAATGCAAACCTGTGTGTGCCACCCATGTGCCTGGCGCCAATTTGCTCTACAGCCCGCGCGACAAAATTTTGGCCACATCACTCTTGATCGAAGCCTTTTTGTACGAGGAGCAAACCCGTCGCGGCATCTCCATCAAGCACTGGGAAGAGTTTGAGGATGTGGCCGACCATTGCACCGTGTGCCACAAATGTGCGACGCCTTGCCCAGTCAAGATTGACTTTGGCGATGTGACCATGAACATGCGCAACCTGCTGCGCAAAATGGGCCGCCAAAGCTTCCGACCCGCCTCGGCATTTCAGTCCTGGATGGTCGGCACGGTCAATCCGCAAGCGATTCAAGTGGCGCACCAACTCACCCGTTGGGGCATGCAAGCTCAGCGCATGGCCAACACCTTGTTCACCACCTTGGCCCGAAACCAAACGCAGCAACCACCCGCCACGGTCGGTGCGCCGCCGTTGAAGGCGCAGGTGATTCATTTTGTGAACAAGAAGATGCCCAAAGGCCTGCCCAATAAAACGGCGCGTGCCCTGCTGGACATTGAAGACCGCGACTATGTACCCATCATCCGCAACCCACAGCAAACCAGTGCGGATGCCGAGGCTGTCTTTTACTTTCCGGGCTGCGGCTCCGAGCGTTTGTTCAGCCAAGTGGGTTTGGCCACACAGGCCATGCTTTGGCATGCAGGTGTACAAACGGTTCTTCCGCCTGGTTATTTGTGCTGCGGCTACCCGCAGCGCGGCTCGGGCCAACAGGACAAGGCCGAGAAAATCATCACCGACAACCGCGTCTTGTTCCACCGGGTCGCCAACACCTTGAATTACCTGGACATCAAAACCGTGGTGGTGAGTTGCGGCACCTGCTTTGACCAGTTGCAAGGCTATGAGTTCGACAAAATATTCCCCGGCTGCAAGATCGTGGACATCCACGAGTACTTGCTCAGCAAAAACATTTCCTTGCCGGGTGGCCAAGCCTATCTGTACCACGACCCTTGCCACAGCCCCATGAAACAGCAGTCGCCGATGAAGACGGTGAAAGCCTTGTTGGGTGACCAAGTGATCGAGAGCAAACGTTGCTGTGGCGAAAGTGGTGGTTTGGCGTATGCACGGCCCGACATTTCCACCCAAATTCGCTATCGCAAAGAACAGGAAATCTTGGCGGGTGAAGCGCAGCTGCGCGACAAAGGCTGGGCCGCCCCGCAAGACAACATCAAGGTGCTGACCTCATGCCCGAGTTGCATGATTGGCTTGAATCGTTTTCAAGACGATCTGCAAAATGGTTTGTTAGAGGCTGATTACATCGTGGTTGAAATGGCCAAGAACATCTTGGGTGACAACTGGATGGCCGACTATGTGCAAGTGGCCAATGCGGGTGGCATTGAACGGGTGCTCGTCTGATGGCTGGACTTCAACCTCACACCCCAACGCCCACGGACATCGTGTTGCACAACACCTCCAAGGTGTTGGAAATTGCCTTCGATGATGGCAGCCGATTCCGCATTCCTTTTGAGTTGATGCGGGTGTTCAGTCCCTCGGCGGAAGTACAAGGTCATGGACCTGGTCAAGAGGTCTTGCAAACAGGCAAACGCCATGTGGGCATCACGGCACTGGAACAAGTGGGGCACTACGCGGTGCAACCGAGTTTCAGCGACGGTCACAACAGCGGTATTTTTTCTTGGGACTATTTGCACCACTTGGGTCAACACCAAGATGCGCTGTGGACCCAGTATGAGCAACGGTTGCAAGCAGCAGGCGTGGACCGTGATGCGCCCATGACCGAGCGCGGCGGCTCGGCTTGTCATTCATGAGGTTTCAACATGGCCACCAGTGATTTCGGTTTCAAAACAGTTGACGAGCAGGAAAAAGCCCGTCGTGTGCGTGGCGTGTTCGACTCCGTCGCTTCCAAATACGACGTGATGAACGACCTGATGTCCATGGGGTTGCACCGGGCTTGGAAGGCCTATACCGTGATGGTGGCCAACTTGAAGCCTGGCGACCAGGTGCTGGACATCGCTGGTGGCACGGGTGACATGGCGCAGGCGTTTGCCGCCAAGGTGGGCAGCACGGGTTGCGTGGTGCACACCGACATCAATTTGGCGATGTTGCGACAAGGCCGCGATCGATTGACCGATGAAGGTTGCCTGTTGCCCACGGCTGTGTGCGATGCCGAGCAATTGCCGTTCCCAGATCAACATTTCAATTTGGTGTGTGTGGCCTTTGGTTTGCGCAACATGACCCACAAAGACCAAGCTCTGCGCGAGATGGCGCGTGTGCTCAAACCAGGCGGAAAGCTGCTGGTGTTGGAATTTTCCAAAGTCGCCCCACCTTTGAGCAAGATCTACGACTGGTATTCCTTTCAAGTTCTGCCCCGTCTGGGCAAAATGGTGGCAGGCGATGACGCGAGTTACCGTTACTTGGCCGAATCCATCCGCATGCACCCGGATCAGTCCACCTTGAAAGCCCTCATGCAAGAAAGTGGCTTTGCGCATGTGGACATTCACAACCTGTCATTGGGTGTCGTGGCATTGCATGTTGGAATACGCTGTTGATGTTCTCGTCTGTTTCATTTGGAGTTGTCATTTCATGAAAATCACAAGTTTTGTTTTGGCCTGTTTGGTCCTCTTCTCCAGTTTCCACGCCGAGGCAGCAAAGCGTTTTGGTGGAGGTAAATCCATCGGTAAGCAATCCAGCAATGTCACCCAGCGAGAAACTGCCAAACCTGCTCAGCCTGCTGCCCCCAACGCCACACCATCGCCCGCCAGTGCCGCGCCTGCTGCGGCTCAGCGTCGCCCTTGGGGCGCCATGCTTGGTGGTTTGGCTGCAGGCTTGGGCTTGGCCTGGTTGGCCCACTCTTTGGGCTTTGGCGCAGAATTTGGACAGTTTTTGATGTTTGGTTTGATCGCTTTGATCTTGATGGTGGCCGTTGGTTACTTCATGCGACGCCGTCCTGTCCGCGATCCCTATGCATACAGCGGTGGCAATCCTCAAAGTCCCGATGAAATGCGCCAATACAACCCAGCCAAGATTGGCAATGATTCATCAGCCAGACCCTGGGAGCACAATGCCACCAACTTTGAATCCGCCACGCCCAGCCGCTCATCCACCCGCATCGGTTCCGCTTTGATGGGAAGCAGCAACAATTGGCAAATCCCGGAAGGGTTTGACGCTGCTGGCTTTGTCGCAGCTGCCAAGGCCAATTTCATCAGCCTGCAAGCAGCCTGGGACAAGGCTGACATTCCTGCTCTCAGAGCCATGATGACCGACACCATGCTGGCTGAAATTCAATCTCAATTGGCAGAGCGTGCGCAACTTGTATCGGGTCCCAACACCACCGACGTGGTGATGCTCGAGGCTCAGTTGTTGGGCATTGAAGATTTGGGTGAAGGCTACATGGCCAGTGTCGAGTTTTCCGGCATGATCCGCGAAGACATGAATGCAGGCCCCAGCCCATTCCGTGAAGTTTGGAACATGACCCGACCCAAGCAAGGCCAAATGGGCTGGCTGGTTGCAGGTGTTCAAGCCTTGCAATAACAACCATTCGTTCAATACTTCATGGCTATCGCACCATCACTTCAAGAGCTTCCTGCCCAGTTCGCACAGTTTTTATTTCAATTCAAACCACCATCTTGGTTGGTTCATGAATTGCAAGACAAGTTGGTGATTGTGCTCAACCATGTTCTCTCGCAAGAGCCTGCGGCGCTGGAGCGCTTGCGTCGACAGCATGACCGCCAAATTGCTGTGGTCTGGCGTGAGCACCATTTGCAGTGGCGCATCACGCCGGCTGGATTGCTCGAGCGGGCCAGTGATCACCAAGTGGCCGATTTACGGATTCAGGTGAGTGAAAACTCGCCCGTCCAGGTGGTGCAAGGTTTGGTCAAAGGTGACAAACCGCCCATGCGCATCGAAGGCGATGTGATGCTGGCCAGTGAAATCAATTGGTTGGTGGACCATGTGCGTTGGGATGCTGAAGAAGATTTATCGCCCATCCTCGGTGATGCCACCGCCCACAAAGTGGTCAGCCTGGCCAAACGTGCCTTGCACACCTTGAGTGAGTTCGTTCGCAAATGACGCGCCTGTACCGAGGTGCTTTCATTGTGTGGATCGTGTTGCGGTTCGGCTTGGACGAATTGCTGCTGTCAGGTTTCAAACAACCTTGGCTACGAACACTGAGCCGTGTGCTGACGATTGGTCGCAATTTGTCGGCCCCCCGTGGACAACGGTTGCGACAAGCCCTGGAGCACTTGGGGCCGATCTTTGTCAAACTGGGACAGGTGCTGTCCACCCGCCGCGATTTGTTGCCGAGCGACATCGCCGATGAATTGGCCCGTTTGCAAGACCGCGTGCCGCCGTTTTCCTCGGATGTGGCCGTGGCCACCATCGAGCGCGCGCTGGGGCGTCGCATCGATGAAGTGTTCAGCGAATTTGACCGCACACCCGTGGCGAGCGCTTCCATTGCGCAGGTGCATTTCGCCACGCTTCGCCATGGCAAAGGACATTTGCGCGAGGTAGCGGTCAAGGTGTTGCGACCAGGGATGTTGACGGTCATCGATAAAGATCTGCAACTCATGCACACCATGGCGCGTTGGTTAGACCGGCTGTCATCGGATGGCAAGCGACTCAAACCACGGGAAGTGGTGGCAGAGTTTGACAAGTACTTGCATGATGAACTGGATTTGGTGCGCGAGGCCTCCAATGCCACCCAGCTGCGGCGCAACATGGAAGGCCTGAACCTGGTGTTGATTCCAGAGATGGTCTGGGAGTACTGCCATCAAGAGGTGTTGGTGATGCAGCGCATGCATGGTTTGCCCATCAGCCAGGTGGAGGGATTGCGCAAAGCAGGTGTTGACATCCCCAAGCTGGCCAGAGATGGTGTCACCATTTTTTTCACCCAGGTCTTTCGGGATGGTTTCTTCCATGCCGACATGCACCCCGGCAATATTCAGGTGAGCGTGGCGCCCGACACATTTGGTCAGTATGTGTCACTTGATTTCGGCATCGTGGGCACGCTCACCGAGTTTGACAAAGAGTACTTGGCCCAAAATTTCACCGCCTTTTTCAGGCGTGATTACAAACGCGTGGCCGAACTGCACATTGAATCCGGCTGGGTGCCTGCGCACACCCGGGTGGATGAATTGGAGTCAGCTATTCGGGCGGTGTGTGAACCTTATTTCGACCGTCCATTGAAAGAAATTTCGCTGGGCATGGTGCTGATGAGGCTCTTTCAAACATCACGGCGTTTCCAGGTGGAGATTCAGCCGCAGTTGGTGTTGTTGCAAAAAACCTTGCTCAACATCGAGGGCTTGGGACGTGAACTCGACCCAGAACTTGATTTGTGGAGCACTGCCAAACCATTTCTTGAAAAATGGATGTTGGAGCAAGTGGGTCCTCAACGCTTGTGGCATCAACTCAAGGTGGAAGCGCCTCGATTGGCCAAAATGCTGCCTGAGTTGCCTCGTTTGGTGCACGCTTTTTTGCAACGTGATCACGACAGCGAGCGCCGCCAGTTGATGGAGTTGCTCAACGCCCAACGCAAAACCAATCAAACTTTGCAAACCATGTTGCTGCTGTCGCTGGGCTTTTTTGCGGGCATTGTCGTCACCGCCATCCTCGGTTTATGGAGTTTGATCAACTGAGCGCAGCCCGCGTGAATGCGGCTTTGAAACCTACTCAGTGTTAGATCAAGGCAGCGGCTTGTGTGCAGATTGTCTGGCTTGTCGGGCGGTGTACACCCCATAAAACACCACAGCCAGGCTGACCACCACCATCAGCAAGGTGGCAGCGGCGTAAATCGAGGGGTTCACGCCACGACGGGCATAGCTGAAGATCACCTGGGGCAAGGTGGTCACGCCGGGTCCCGATAAAAACTCTGACACGACCACATCATCAAAGGACAGGGTGAAGGTGAGCAACCAAGCCGCCACCAAGGCTTGTGACATGTTGGGCAGTGTGATCAAAAAGAACACCTGGTAGGGCCGACAGCCCAAGTCAAGGGCAGCCTCTTCAATGGAGCGGTCCATTTCTTTCAAGCGCGATTGAATCACCACACTGGCATAGGCCATGCCCAGCAACGCGTGCCCCAGCACAATGGTGAAGGCGCCGCGTTCAGGCCAACCCAGTGCCCGCTCCATGCCCACAAACAGCAAGAGCAAGGACAGACCGATGATCACTTCGGGCATGACCAGGGGTGAGCTGAGCATGGCATTGAACAAGGTGCGCCCTTTGAACTTGCTAAAACGGATCAAGGCAAAAGCTGCCAAGGTGGCCAACACGGTGGCCAATGTGGCACTCATGAGGGCCACATTGAATGACAGCATGAAGCCCTCAACCAGGCGGGTGTCGTTCCAAAGCGCTTGGTACCAGCGCCAAGAAAAACCGGTGAATTGACTGTCTTGGCGGGTGCTGTTGAATGAGAACGTGACCAAAAAAAGCAGGGGCATGTAGAAAAAGGCGAAGACGGCCGCCAGCCACCATTTGCCAACTTGCTGACGCCATGTGGACTTCATCAGGCCAATTCCTCTTCGGCTTTGCGCGCAACACGCTGGTTGTACCAAGCCAATGGCAGCACCACGCCGACGATCATCACCACCGACAAGGCACTCGCGCGTGGCCAGTTGTTGCTGCTGAACATCTCATCCCAAACGACACGGCCGATCATCAGATTCTCCGCACCACCCAACAAGGAGGGGATGACAAACTCGCCGAGACAAGGAATGAACACCAAAATGGATCCAGCCACGATGCCTGATCGGCTTAATGGAACGGTGATCAACCAAAAACTTTTCCATGGTGTCGCACCCAGGTCCTGCGCGGCCTCAAGCAAGCGGTCGTCCAATTTGACCAAGTTGGCATACAGGGGTAGGACCATGAATGGCAAATACACATAAGTCATGCCGACCAACATCGATACATCGTTGTAGAGCAATTGAATGGGTTCTTGCGTGATCTGCAAGAACATCAGGATGTGGTTGATGATGCCTTGATCAGCCAAGATGCCTTTCCAGGCGTAGACCCGCAGCAAAAAAGAGGTCCAAAAGGGCAGCATCACCATCAGCAGCAGCAAAGGGCGAATGCTCGGTTCACTGCGGGCTAAAAAATAAGCGAACGGATACCCTATAAAAAGGCATAAGACTGTCGTCCAGAAGGCGTACTTGATGGACAACACATAGGATTCAATATAAAGCGTGTCACCCCAGCCAGTTTCTGGGTTGAGCAACAGAGATACGTAGTGGGATAACTTCAGATGCAGGGACAAATAACCTGCATCATTGCGTATCAAGGGCGCAAAAGGGTTCAAGCCCTCGCCCATGTCGGTCACGCTGATGCGCAACAAAATGAAAAACGGGACGGCGAAAAACAACAGCAACCAAAACCACGGGACTCCCAGCACAAGCGCCCGTCCGCGCTTGTGCAGGAGTTGCCTGATCAAGGCTTTCACTTACCTTTTTTGAAGCTGGTGTAGACAGCCGTCATGGACTCGCGGGTTGCATTACCCAATGCAGCAGGAGCCACCATCAAACCCAGATTGGCTTCGTCAGGGAAGACCGCTTTGTTTTGTGCTGTTTCAGGGTCGACATTGGCCAAACTGGCTTTGTTGGCTGTGGGGTAGCCCAATTCATTGGTCAAAGCAGCAGAGACTTCAGGTTTCAAGAAGTAATTGATGAACGCCATGGCATTGTTGGGATGCTTGGCATCTGCAGGCACAGCCAGGGTGTCAAAGAAAATCAAACCGCCTGTTTTGGGCAGCAGGGCTTCGATGTCTTGACCGCTGTTGTTTTCTTTGGCGCGCTTGGCAGCGATGTTGATGTCACCAGCCCAACCCAGAGCCACACAGGCTTTGCCACCGGCCAAGTCATCAATCATGGTGCTGGAGAACAAGCGAATGTCTTTGCGCACTTTGGCCAGCATGTCACCGGCCGCTTTGTGGTCTGCCGCATCATCGGAGTAGGCGTTTTTACCAATGTAGTGAAGAGCTGGGGGCAACACTTCGGTGGGTGAATCGAGGTAAGCAATGCCACAAGATTTCAGCTTGGCTGTGTAGGTGGGGTTGAACACCAGGTCCCATGCGTTGTCAGGCATGGGGGTGTTGCCCAATGCTTTGGCCACTTTGGCTTTGTTGATGCCGACAGTGGTGAAACTCCAAGCCCATGGCAGCACGTGCTCGTTGCCAGCGTCTACGCCAACCAATTTCTTCATCAGGTCGGGGTCCAGATTTTTGTAATTGGGGATTTGCGATTTGTCGAGCTTCTTCAACAAGCCAGCTTCGATTTGCGCTTTCACGAACACCGAGCCTGGTACGACGATGTCGAAACCAGAATTGCCAGCGACCAGTTTGGCTTGCAGGGCTTCGTTGTTCTCAAATGTTTGGTAGTTGACCTTGATGCCAGTTTCTTTTTCAAAGTTGGCAATCATGTCTTGGGCCACATAATCGGGCCAGTTGTAAATATTTAGTACTTTTTCTTCGGTGTTCACAGCAGCTGCGGGTGCTGGTGTAGCAGCAGCTGGGGGCTCTTCTTTTTTTCCGCAGGCTGCAACAGCAAACGAAGCCATGACAACCAGTAAAAGACGTTTATTCATGATGGCAAAAACTCCAAAAAACAAAGTGTGTTGAACCAGGGAGGAAACGCTGGGGTGAGCGCCAGCCGCGTAGTATAGGGATTCAAGGAGCGTCACCGTTGATCTGGGGCATTCAGCGCATATAAAAGCTTACAATCTCCCGTTTTTGTGCGGTCAGTCTCAAAGCGAAAAAACCATGCCAATTTATGCCTATAAATGCGCGTCTTGCGGATTCGCAAAAGATCAACTTCAAAAAATTTCCGACCCAGCTTTGACCGATTGCCCAGCTTGCGGTCAATCGACATTCACCAAGCAAATCACGGCGGCTGGTTTCCAGCTCAAGGGGTCTGGTTGGTACGCCACTGATTTCAAAGGCGGCTCGGGCAGCCCCAGCCCATCAGGCACAGCCAGCTCTGACACTTCGCCTGCCGCAACCAGTGCCTCGGCCGACACGGCCACCGCTTCCCCCAGCGCAGGCGGCTGCGCGCCTTCTTGTGCCTGTCACTGATTCGCATATGAACCTTCGCAAATACATTCTGGCCGGCCTGTTGGTGTGGTTGCCCTTGGCCATCACCCTGTGGGTGTTGAGTTGGTTGGTGGGTGCCATGGACGGCATTTTTGCCAACGTTTTGTTTGGATTGGGCAGTTTGTTGCCCCAAGGCTTCAATGATTCATTTGCCCATTTGCAAAGCATCCGGGGCTTGGGTGTGCTGCTCGTGTTTTTGGTGTTGGTCATCACCGGCGCCTTGGCCTCGAACGTGGCAGGTCGTTGGATGGTCAAGCAGTGGGACAAATTATTCACCCATATTCCGATTGTCAAATCCATCTACACCAGCGTCAAAAAAGTCTCGGACACTTTGTTTTCCAGCAATGGCAATGCCTTTCGCAAAGCTTTGCTGATTCAATATCCTCGTCAAGGCGCGTGGACCATCGCTTTTCAAACCGGCGCACCTTCTGGCGAAGTGGCTCAACACCTGGGTGAAGGCTTCATGAGCGTTTATGTGCCCACCACGCCCAACCCCACCAGTGGCTTTTTCTTGTTGGTACCCGTGGCCGACGTGGTTGAATTGGACATGAGCGTTGACGAGGCGCTGACCTATGTCATTTCCATGGGTGCGGTGTCTCCCACCCCCTTGTCCTCCATAGCGAAATCCCCGTATTGAGCTTGACCATTTTTGCGCTTGGTTCAATACCTCACACTCTCATCTCAGCGATACAGAAAGTAGAAACAACATGGCGATGCGTACCCATTACTGCGGATTGGTGACCGAAACCATTCAAGGCGAGTCAGTGACTTTGTGCGGATGGGTCAACCGCCGGCGCGACCATGGTGGCGTGATTTTTGTGGATTTGCGCGATCGTGAAGGTTATGTGCAGGTGGTGTGTGACCCTGATCGGCCCGAGATGTTCAAGCTGGCTGAAGAGCTGCGCAATGAATTTTGTATCCAGATCAAAGGCGTTGTTCGTCTGCGCCCAGATGGCACCACCAACGATCAGCTCAAGAGCGGCAAGGTGGAAGTGCTCTGTCACGAACTGGTGGTGCTGAATGCCTCGGTCACCCCTCCCTTCCAACTCGATGACGACAACCTGTCGGAAACCACGCGATTGACCCACCGCGTGCTGGATTTGCGCCGCCCATACATGCAGAAGAATTTGATGCTTCGCTACAAAGTGGCCATGGCCGTGCGCCGCTTTTTGGACGACAACGGTTTTGTGGACATTGAGACACCGATGCTCACCAAGAGCACGCCTGAAGGTGCCAGGGATTATTTGGTGCCCAGCCGTGTGCATGATGGGCATTTCTTTGCACTGCCTCAGTCACCCCAGTTGTTCAAGCAGCTGTTGATGGTGGCCGGTTTTGACCGCTATTACCAAATCACGAAATGCTTCCGTGACGAAGACTTGCGTGCTGATCGTCAACCCGAATTCACCCAGATTGATATTGAAACTTCTTTCCTGAGCGAAGAAGAAATTCGTGCCATGTTCCAAGACATGATCAAAGGTGTCTTCTCCAATGTGCTGGGCATTGAGTTGGGCGACTTTCCCATCATGGCTTACCAAGAAGCCATGCATCGTTTTGGCTCGGACAAACCCGATTTGCGTGTCAAATTGGAGTTCACAGAACTGACAGACATCATGGCCGATGTCGACTTCAAAGTGTTCAGTGGGCCCGCCACCACCCCAGGTGGCCGTGTTGTGGCGTTGCGAGTGCCCCATGGCGGCGACATGAGTCGCGGCGAAATCGACGGTTACACCGAGTTTGTGAAGATCTACGGCGCCAAAGGTTTGGCTTGGATCAAGGTCAATGAGGTGGCCAAGGGTCGAGACGGATTGCAGTCACCGATTGTCAAAAACATCCATGACGCGGCGATTGCCGACATTTTGAAACGTACCCAAGCCCAAGATGGCGATTTGATTTTCTTTGGCGCGGACAAAGCCAAGGTGGTCAACGATGCCATGGGTGCACTGCGTTTGAAAATTGGTCACAGCGACTTTGGGAAGAAACATGGTTTGTTGGAGAACCGTTGGGCCCCTTTGTGGGTGGTCGATTTCCCCATGTTCGAGTACGACGAAGAGGCGCAGCGTTACAACGCGGTGCACCATCCCTTCACCGCCCCCAAAGACGGTCATGAAGATTGGATGGTCACAGCGCCTGAGAAATGCATTGCCAAAGGCTATGACATGGTGCTCAATGGCTGGGAAATCGGTGGAGGTTCTGTGCGTATTCACCGTGCCGATGTGCAGCAGAAGGTGTTTGATGCGCTCAAGATCACGCCAGCTGAAGCACAGGTCAAATTTGGTTTCTTGTTGGATGCCTTGCAATATGGCGCGCCGCCCCATGGCGGATTGGCCTTTGGCTTGGATCGCATCGTCACCCTCATGACTGGCGCCGATTCCATTCGCGATGTGATTGCTTTCCCCAAGACCCAGCGTGCTCAGTGCTTGTTGACGCAAGCACCTTCGCTGGTCGATGAAAAGCAGCTGCGCGAGCTGCACATCCGCCTGCGCAATTTAGAGGCAAATTCAGCCGCTGGTTTGGCTGCAGCAAAATGATTTCAATCGTATGCATTTTGAGCTCTCAATTAATTTATTGAGTACTTAATAATTGAATACCGCGATTTTTGAATATTTATAAATCACAAATTCATTAAATTTGATTTATAAAGGATTAGCTCTGGACCTAATATGTACAGATGCACCCGTTTTTTAAATCATTTTTGTTGGCTTTTTCAGAAGCATCGGAAGCCGACAAACGCAAACTCATTCGCTTGATCTTGTGCCTGTCGGCCTTGATCAATGTCGCTTTGTCGGCAAGTTCAGGCGGACATCAAGACCTCTATGCCACTTACATGGGTGGTTTGGCTGCCTTAATGGCGCTGTGGGTACTGAGTTATTTGAATGTCAGCAACACATGGCTGGTCAATGGCTTGATGGTGGTGTCATTGCTGAGCGGTCTCAACATCTGTCTGATCACTGGCGGTATTCATTCACCCACATTGATGTGGTTGGTGTTTCTGCCCAATTTAGCCCTCTTTTTCATCTCGCAGCGGGCCACTTTATTGTGGATGTTGGTGGTGATCAGTGTGCTCACTTTGGTGGGTTACCTGTCGCTTGAAAACCATGACCACTGGCAAGAGGCGCATATCAGCTTTCCCGGTAATTGGACCGCCTTCAACCTGGTGTTGGTGCAATTGTTTTTCATGATGGTGCATTTGATCTATGACGCCAGATACCGTGAAAAATCAAACCGCATCAGCCAGAGCATGAAGCGCATGAAGTTGATGAAAAAACATTTGCAACTGACCGAGTCCTACAAAGACAGATTCATTTCCACGGTCAGTGAGGAGTTGCGTTCACCCATGAATGCCATCTTGGGGTACAGCGAGGTGTTGGTCGAGATGGCGAAAGAAAAACCTGGCTTGGTGGACACATCGATGCATATTCGAAGTTCCATATTGCATTTGCTGGAAATGACCAACAACATTTTGGACCATGCGCAGCTCAATGAAGCCAAACTCAAGTTGCACGACAGGCCGGTACCGATTCAAAAATTGATTCGCCAAGAGTGGCCCGCCCTGCAAATCAAAGACCGGGTGGAGTTCAAACTGGAAATACAAGAGACCATGCCCGAGTGGTTGTGGTGCGACCCAGATCGACTGACTCAAATCGTGCACATCTTGGTCAGCAATGCGAAAAAATTCACCCTCACAGGTCATGTTTTGTTGCGCTGGAGTTACCAATCCCAGATTTTGAAAATTGATGTGGTCGACACGGGTATCGGCATCTCAGATGACGTCAAGTCACACATCTTCAAAAGGTTTGACAAGGCTGATGAAAAAATCAACCGTGAATTTGGTGGGATCGGCTTGGGTTTGGCCAATGCCCTTGAACTCACCAAATTGTTTGGCGGCACGATGGGCTTCAAAAGCGAAACCAAAAAGGGTTCGCATTTCTGGGTTAGGTTGCCCATGAAGGTTTACAACATCAACCAACACCCAGTGGCACCCGAAGATGAGCGAGTGCAATTGGCGAATGCCCGTATTTTGGTGGTGGATGACCATGCGGTCAGCATGATGGTGACCATGCAGATGTTGCGACATGCATGGCCTCAAGCCCATTTGATGCACGCCTCCAGTGGTGCAAAGGCCATGGACATCATCAGAACGCAGCAGGTGGATTTGGTCCTGATGGATGTTCTCATGCCACACATGGATGGTCCCAGCACATGCCGCATGATCAGACAGGACCTGGGATTGGATCAGTCTCAGCTGGTGGTCGTGGGCCTGACGGCCAGCACCCATGTGAAAGACAAAGAAAGGTGCTTTGAAGCAGGCATGAATGATGTGGTGATCAAACCCATAGAGGCCTCCCAGTTCATCAACATTCTGACGAAGCAAATCAATCAAAGCAGGGGGAACAAGCCAGAGTCCCATGGCTTGCGACAGGTGCAAGCATGACACCGGTTCGCACCTCTAAATGGCAATTCAGAAGGTTGGCGCAGGCAACTGCCCTGGAGTTCGATCCGAAGTTGGAGGACCTGTCCAAAGCAGAGCGTAATCAGCTGTTTGGCTTTCCTTGGGCGTTGGGGTTGATTGTCATGGTTGTGGCGCTTTATGCGCCCATACCGCAGGTCAAATGGGAAACCATGACGGTGGCCATGTTGTTGATGCTCTCGCCACTGGCTTATTTGGCCGGCTTGAGTGTGGCTTGGGTGATCCACCTCACCACAGCCATTTGTGCGGTGGGCATTGGCGTGATCTCTTTGCAAACAGGCGGTGTGTATTCCTCCCAAATTGCTTGGTTGCTGTTGGTGCCGGTCATGCCCTTGCGTTTGATTTCCGTGCAGGCAGGGCTGAGTTGGATGGGTTTGTGTTTGCTGTATCTGCTGGTCGTGGCTAACTTGGATCTGCCAAGTACAAGCCAATGGATGCAGTTGCAAAACCCTGATCAGATGATGGCTTGGGGCTTTTTGCAAAAAATATTTTTGTGTTTTTGCATGTTGGCTCTGCCTTGGTATTACACCAAGACCTACAAACAGTCCATTGCCGTGATGCGCTACCAAAGCAAAATCATTCACCAACGAAAAAACGAGTTGGTGCATGAGCAAGCCAACAAAAAATCATTCATCTCTCGATTGAGTCATGAAATGAGGACGCCCATGAATGCGGTGGTTGGTTTTTCTCACCTGCTGGAACATGAGGTGGACAAGTACCCCCAAGTGCAAGGCGTTGTCGAGCAGATTCAAATCACCTCCAAGCACTTGCTTGCCATCATCAATGGCATCATGGATTACACCCAATTGATCGATGGTCATTTGACCTTGAAGCATGAAGTGGTCGATGTGAAAAAAGTGGTCAGAGAAGTGTTCAACATGTTTGCGCAGCGCCTGCGAAGCATGCAGGTGGAATACACCTGTGATGTGTCGATGCATTCGCCCTTATGGATGCGCACAGATGAAATGAGGTTGTCACAAATCCTCATCAACTTCATCGAGCATGCACTGATGAGAACTTCAGAGGGTTTTTTGCAGCTGAAAATTGAACAAGATGCACAGCACATCTTGATCACGGTCCACGACTCGGGAGAACACATCCATCCAGAGGAGTTGCGTTTCTTGAGCACCACGTGGCGTCGCAGTAATGAGATGCTGGTCAACCACATGAGTGGTCCTGGCATGGGGGTGTGCATGGGCAAAGCTTTGTCATACCTCATGGGTGGTGATGTGAGCGCGATCAATCACCCGGGCAAAGGTGCCAGTTTGTGTTTGCATTTGCCACTGAATTTGGTGATTGAACCCAACCATCCAGTCGCCATGGCCTCCAACCGTGACAACTTGCAGGTGAAGGATGTGTCCCTTCATGTCTTGGTGGTCGATGACAACCCGGTGAACCGATTGCTGGTCACTCAAGTCATTTCGGCTCACTGGCAGCAGGCCCAAGTGGTGCAAGCCGACAACGGATTGAAAGCCTTGGACTGCTTGAACAGGCAAAAATTCGATGTCGTGTTGATGGACATGCTGATGCCAGAGATGGATGGCATCGAAGCCACCATGCGGCTGCGTCAATCCGACTTGTCGCCCAACCAGTGGATTCCTGTGTTGGGTTTGACTGCCAACATCAGCACCGACGACCACGTACGCTGCCTCAGTGCAGGCATGAACGACATCTTGCTCAAACCCTTTGACCGTCATGTGTTGGCCATGCGCATTGAAAAACTACTGCTGGCATGTCCGTTGTTCACCACCAAACACGCCTTCATCAGTCGCCCCTGAGGTGCCAAGGAAATCAGCCTGATCACGCCAGCCCTTGTCGGGAGGGCTGTTAGCATTGTTTTTTATCCAATACAGTGGTCTGCATCATGTCCAACAACAACATTGAGCACGGCGTTCCGGTTTCCATCAAAATTCGCGAGCGCATCAAGGCCGCGCAAAAACGGTTTCATGCCAATGACAACATCGCCGAGTTTTTGCAACCCGGTGAATTAGACGCTTTGCTTGATGAAGTCGAACTCAAAATGCGCGGGGTGTTGGAGAGTCTGGTGATCGACACAGACAACGATCACAACACCACCGAAACGGCCAAGCGTGTGGCCAAGCTCTACATCAAAGAAGTGTTCAATGGCCGTTATGTCCAAGCGCCTGAGATCACCGAGTTTCCCAATGCCGAGCGTTTGAATGAGCTCATGATTGTGGGGCCGATCACGGTGCGCAGTGCATGCAGCCACCACTTTTGCCCAGTCATTGGCAAGATTTGGATTGGCATCATGCCCAACCAAACCACCAATGTGATCGGCTTGTCCAAATACGCCCGCTTGGCCGAATGGGTCATGGGTCGTCCGCAAATCCAAGAAGAAGCCGTGGTGCAATTGGCTGATTTGATTCAAACCAAAACCAAGCCCGATGGTTTGGCTTTGGTGATGGAAGCCACCCATTACTGCATGGCTTGGCGCGGTGTGAAGGACATGCACAGTCGAATGATCAATTCGGTGATGCGCGGCGCCTTTTTGAAGGATTCGAATTTGCGTCGCGAATTCTTATCGCTCATCCCGCAAAAGAACTGAAGCTTGGCTGCTCATGCAATTGCTGGGGTGCGATTTCAGCAGCAGTCCGACCAAGCGTAAGCCCATTGTTTTGGCTTGGGGGGGTTGGAAGGGCCAGCGTTTGGTGTTGGACCGCATGGCGCTTTGCACCACGCTTGACGAGTTTGCTTCCAGCTTGACAACCCCGGGTCCTTGGGTCGGTGGGTTTGACTTGCCATTTGGTTTGCCGCGCGAGTTGGTCACCCACTTGGGCTGGCCCACCGATTGGTTGTCTTGCATGCAGCACTACGCCAGCATGAGCCGAGAAGCGATTCGCGATCAGTTCAAGGCGTTTTGCGACGCCCGACCTGTGGGGGGCAAGTTCGCACACCGCGTCACCGACACGCCTGCGGGTTCGAGTCCCTCCATGAAATGGGTCAATCCACCCGTTGCCTTCATGATGCATGCAGGTGTGCCCTTGTTGCTGCATGCGGGTGTGCATGTGCCCGGGCTTTGCCAAGGGGATCCTTCACGCGTGGCATTGGAAGCCTATCCAGGCTTGTGGGCACGGCGCGTGCTGGGCTCACGCAGTTACAAAAGCGACACGGTGGCCAAGCAAACCACCGATCGTTTCATCGCCCGCAAAGACCTGGTGCATGCGCTGGTTTGGGGACATGAAGCGCTTCCGGTGCGATTGCAACTGAGCTCTGCACAACAAGATGCCTTGTCGGGAGATGCCAGCGGCGACCGATTGGATGCCGTGGTGTGCATGATGCAAGCGGCATGGGCGCAAAAGCAACATGAACACGGACATACCTTGTATGGCTTGCCACTGGACATGGACAGCTTGGAAGGTTGGATCGTCAACGCATGAAAGACACGGCTGTGCTCGCCCAACAACTCGAGTCGCCCCGCATGTGGTTGCGTTGTCCGCTGCCAGGGGATGGTGAGTTGGTTCACGCGGGGGTGTTGGACAGTCTGGCGAGTTTGCGCGAGTGGCCCGACTCTTTGCCGTGGGCATTGAATGACCAATCGGTTCGTGCCTCGGAAGACTATTGCCAAACTTGCTATGCCGCCTGGGTGATGCGAGTGGCTTGGCCGATGTTGATCTTTGACAAAACCAGTGGATCATTCATGGGCACTGTCGGTTTTCACCACATGGATTGGAACCGCGGGCAATGGGAGCTGGGCTATTGGTGCCGGGTGTCTTTTCAAAACCAAGGTCGCATGACGGAAGCGGTGCAAACATTGACAAATGCAGCCTGCCAAGCCTGGCCGCAGATGCAGTTGATCTCACGGGTGGACAAGCGCCACCTGGCCAGCATCAAGGTGTTGGAGCGCGCAGGTTACCGATCAGTGCAAGAGGAGGCGTTGGTCTCGTCTTCAGGCGAAAACCGTGTGGTGCTGCATTACGCCGCAGGTCGAGCGCTGCAAACCGGGCAATTGTCTTGACGTTGCAGGTGCATTTCAGTCCAACTGAGATCGCGCCCGTCCATCATTTGCAAGCGACCTGCCAAAGACGTGCCCAAACCTGCTAACAGTTTCAAGGCTTCGGCGGCTTGCAGGCTGCCGATGACGCCGACCAATGGCGCCAACACACCCATGGTGGCGCAACTCACTTCTTCTGGTGCGTGCTCGGGTGGAAACACGCAGGCATAGCAAGGGGAGGTAGGGTGGCGTACATCGTAGGTGGTGAGTTGTCCATCGAGTCGGATGACCGCACCGCTCACCAAAGGCACGCGGTGTGCCACACAAGCGGCATTGACAGCATGTCGTGTTGAGAAGTTGTCGCTGCAGTCGAGCACCACATCAGCATTCGCCACCAGTTGATCCAACAAGGCAGCATCTGCACGCTGAGGAACCAAGCGAACTTGACAGCCTGGGTTGAGGGCGAGCATGGCGGTGCGAGCAGACTCCACTTTGGCTTGACCAATGCGGTCCGTGGTGTGGGCGATTTGGCGCTGCAAATTGGTGAGGTCCACCGTGTCATGGTCGACCAAGGTGATCGTACCAACACCAGAAGCCGCCAGGTACATGGCGGCTGGGCTGCCCAATCCGCCAGCCCCCAAGATCAGGGCATGGCTGTTCAGAAGTCGGGTCTGCCCCTCGTCACCCAGTTCGTTGAGCAGGATGTGGCGCGAGTAGCGCAGCAGTTGCGCGTCATCCACGCCTTACTGTTCCTTTTTCTCGGCTGGGCGTTCAGCTTGTGTTTTGCTGATCTTGACCGGCTGGTTTTTCAAATGGTTCAGGGCTTGCTGCAGTTGGAAATCATCGGTGCTGCCAAACTCGGGTGCTTTGCGATCAGCCACCGGTTTCTTGGATTCTTCTTCCAAGCGTTTGAGGGCTTCTTCACGTGCTTTTTCACGGTTGGGGTCCTTCACCTCAGCGCCTTGACCGCTGTTGAGGTGTTTTTCCAAATCGGCTTCGCGGGTGCGCAGTGCCGCATAGGGGCTGCCTTCAGCGGTGTCGTCCACCAGCAGTTCTGGCACGATGCCTTTGGCTTGGATGGAACGACCGCTGGGGGTGTAATAGCGTGCGGTGGTGATTTTCAAAGCGGTGTCTGCACCGAGTTGTCGAACGGTTTGCACCGAGCCTTTGCCGAATGTTTGGCTGCCCATGAGGGTGGCGCGTTTGTGGTCTTGCAAGGCACCAGCCACGATTTCACTGGCTGACGCAGAACCTTCATTGACCAACACCACCAACGGAATTTTCTTGAAATAGCCTTTGGTGTTTTTCTCCAAAGAAGCCACTGTGTCTTGTCCACCGCGGCGCAGGTAAAACTCAGGCGCTGCTTTGAACGTGAACTTGCTTTCTTCAAGTTGACCATTGGTCGACACCACGGTCACGTTGGATGGCAGAAAGACCGCAGAAATGGCGACGGCCGCATCAAGCAAACCACCGGGGTCGTTGCGCAGGTCCAGCACCAAACCTTTCATTTGGGGGTCTTGTTTGTAGAGGTCTTCAAGCTTGCGGGTCATGTCGTCCACGGTGCGCTCTTGGAACTGGCTGACGCGAATCCAGCCGTAGCCGTTCTCGATCATCTTGCTCTTCACACTGACGGTTTTGATTTCTTCGCGAATGATGGTGACCGGGAAGGTGCGGTTTTCATCTTTGCGGAAGATGGTCAGCACCACCTTGGTTTTGGGTTCGCCGCGCATGCGCTTGACGGCTTCGTTGAGCGACATGCCTTTGACAGCGGTGTCGTCCACCTTGGTGATCAGGTCATTGGGCTTCAAGCCTGCGCGGTCGGCCGGGGAGCCTTCGATGGGTGAGACAACTTTGACGAAACCGTCTTCTTGCGAGATTTCAATGCCCACACCCACAAACTTGCCGGTCGTGCCTTCGCGGAACTCTTTGAAGGATTTTTTGTCAAAGTACTGCGAATGCGGATCGAGGCTGGCAACCATGCCCGCGATGGCGTCATTGATGAGTTTTTTCTCGTCAACAGGTTCAACGTAATCGGTCTTGACCATGCTGAATACGGCGGCCAATTGTTGCAACTCTTCCAAGGGCAAGGGCGCCATGTTGGCGCGAGCCACGGTTTGGAGAGAGAACGTGGTGAGGGCGCCAGTGAGAGCGCCAACGGTCAACCAACCTGCAATTTTGAGTTTCTGGCCCATGTGTACCTTGTCAATGTGACTATCGCACCGCAGGGTGCAATTTAGGCAGATAGTCTACTGTGGAAGCCATGCTAGCGTTTGCCCCAGCCCCAGTCACCCCAGATCAAGGCGATTTGGCGGGGAGGGCTTGTTCATGTAAGTAGTAATGACGAATCGGGCGAAGTTGGGCATCGAGTTCATAGATCAAAGGTTGGCCATTGGGGATGTTCAAGCCGACGATGTCTTGATCAGAGATCCCGTCCAAGTACTTGACCATCGCACGGATCGAGTTGCCATGGGCACTGACGATCACCCGTTTGCCGCTTCGCAAGGCAGGTGCCAACGCGTCTTCCCAAAAAGGCATGACCCGCACCACGGTGTCTTTCAAGCATTCAGTGAGTGGAATTTGATCTGCTTGGAGCTTGGCATAGCGGACATCCCCACGCTCGCTGCGACTGTCATCAGGTGTGAGGGAGGGGGGTGGTACGTCGTAGCTGCGACGCCATGCCAAGACCTGGGCATCGCCATACTTTTGTGCGGTTTCAGCCTTGTCCAAGCCTTGCAATGCACCATAGTGGCGCTCGTTCAATCGCCAATGGTGGGCCACGGGCAACCAGGCGCGGTCCATGCCGTCCAACATGTGCCACATGGTGTGGATCGCACGTTTGAGCACGCTGGTGTAGCCCAGATCAAATTCAAAACCATGGGCTTTGAGCAATTCACCCGCCGCGCGGGCCTGTGCCACGCCTGTGGGGGTGAGATCGACATCGGTCCAACCTGTGAAGCGATTTTCCAAATTCCAAGTGGACTCGCCATGGCGAATCAAAACAAGCGTGTACATGGGGTGAAAGACCTTGAGGTGAGCATCATGAAAAAAAGGATTCTAAAATGAGCCTCATTGTCAGAACCTGGGCTTGCGCGTGACTTTCATATTGGAAAACTGGTTATTGGTCCTGGTGGCCTTCTCTTCCGGGGTGGCTTTGTTGCTTCCCAACCTGAGCACCTTGGGCGCACCCGGTTTGTCCCCCACACAAGCCGTGTTGATGATCAACCGCGAAAAAGCCAATATCGTGGATGTCCGCGGTGCCGACGAATTCGCCAACGGACACCTCATCGGCGCTCGTCATGTCCCCTTGGACCGCTTGAAAGACGATTTGGGTCAAACCATCACCGACAAGAAACGCCCCCTCATCTTGGTCTGCCACAGCGGCATGCGATCACAAAAAGCCTTGGTCATCGCCAAATCACTAGGCTATGAGCAAGCACACAGCCTGGGCGGCGGTTTGAAAATTTGGCAAGAAGCCAACCTGCCCCTGGAAAAAGCCTGACCCTATTACAACCAGCCGTCTGAAAATCATGCCTCCAGTCAAGATGTTCACCACCGCCGTTTGCCCCTTTTGCGTTCGCGCCAAGCAATTGTTGAAGGCGCGTGGTGTGGCCGATATAGAAGAGGTCCGTATTGACTTGCAACCCACCGAGCGCGAGCGCATGATGGCCCTCACAGGGCGACGCACCGTGCCTCAAATCTTCATAGGTGAAACCCATGTGGGAGGTTGTGATGATTTGATGGCCTTGGACAGCCAGGGTGGCTTGTTGCCTTTGTTGCAAGCAAACTGAGATAAACTTTTCCTCATCTAACCTCACCCGCTCATGGCATGGTTGCTCAGCGGGTTTTTTATATTCAGGAAGCCCCATGGCCGAAAACCTCGAACCCGTTTTTCAAATTCAGCGTGTTTACCTCAAAGACTTGTCGCTGGAACAACCCAATTCACCGGCCATCTTGTTGTCGCAGGAAACGCCCAGTGTGGACATCCAAATCGGCATTGGTTCAGAGCAAATTGGCGATGGCATTTACGAAGTGGTTGTCACCGCCACCGTGACCACCAAAATCAAAGAACAAACCATGTTCTTGGTGGAAGCCAAACAAGCAGGCATTTTTGAAATCCGCCACATGCCCGATGGTCAGCTCGACCCGATTCAAGGCATTGCCTGCCCCCAGATTGTTTACCCCTATTTGCGCAGCAACGTGGCAGACGTGATTCAGCGCGCAGGTTTCCCACCGGTGCACATGGCTGAAATCAACTTCCAAGCCATGTACGACCAGCAACAACGTATGAAAGCAGAGCAGCAACTGCAGTGAAGTTGCTGATTCTTGGCGCGGGCGCCTGGGGAACGGCACTCGCCATTCAAGCCAGCACCCGCCATGAGGTCACCTTGTGGGCGCGCCAGCAGGCGTTGGTGGACGACATGCAAACACGTCGTGTCAACCAACGCTATCTCCCGGGGCAACCCCTTCATGACGCATTGATCCTCAGCGCCCAAGCCCTGGCCGATGTCGTGCCGGGCGCAGACCTGGTGGTGTTGGCGTCGCCCATGTCCGCCTTGCGCGACATGTTGTTGGCCACGGCGCCCTTGTTGAATGGACGCCCCCTGGCCTGGCTGTGCAAAGGCTTCGAAGCGGTGCAACCTTCGATCGCCAATCCGAATGCGCGCTTTGGATTGTTGGCACATGAGGTGCAGCTACAAGTCGCCCCCCAGATGAAAGCCGGCACGCTCAGTGGCCCAAGCTTTGCACAAGAAGTGGCCGCGCGGCAACCCGCCGCCTTGGTGGCTGCCAGTGGGCATGCACTGGTGCGAGATGCTTTGGTGCAGGCTTTTCATGGCGACAACTTGCGTGTCTATGCCAACGAGGACATGGTGGGTGTGGAGGTCGGTGGTGCGGTGAAAAACGTCATGGCCATCGCCACCGGGTTGTGCGATGGTTTGCAACTGGGGTTGAATGCACGTGCTGCGCTCATCACACGGGGTTTGTCAGAAATCACACGACTTGGCATGGCCATGGGCGCCAAGCCAGACACGTTCATGGGTTTGAGCGGCTTGGGTGACTTGGTGCTGACCGCCACGGGCGATTTGAGCCGCAACCGCCAGGTGGGTTTGGCCTTGGCGCAAGGCAAGTCGTTGGACCAAGTGCTCAGGGGATTGGGTCATGTGGCGGAAGGGGTGTACAGCGCCCACACGGTGCTCCAACGCGCCCAGCATCTGGGCGTGGACATGCCCATCACCCAAGCGGTCGTGTCGGTGTTGCAGGGTCACGCCTCACCGCAGCAAGCGGTCGCCGAGTTGATGGGGCGGGGCGCCAAAGGCGAGTAGCCTGCTAGCGGGTTTCGGTCATTGCTTGTTTCGGTCATTGCGAGCGTAGCGAAGCAAACCCTTGAGTTGGCTTCGCTGTGCTCGCCATGACAGTCAAGCGTCCAACACGAGGTTCAGACCTCTACGTTGTCAATCAACCGGGTCTTGCCCAGCTTCGCCGCACCCAACACCACCAAAGCTTCTTCTGAGACCGAGGTGACAGGTGACAAGTCCAAGCGATGGCGCACCGTCAGGTAGTCGGGTTGCCATCCCTGGGCACGCAAGCTGGCCATGGCTTGCGTTTCCAACGTCTCGATGTCCACATGACCAGGACGATGCCCAGCATCAGACCCTGATGAACCGGCTGATGCACCCCTCTTGATGGCATCCCGCACCGTATCTGCCAAACCCTTCAAGGCCGCCGACAACTGCACCGCCTGTGTCCGCTCGCTGGGCGATAAGTACATGTTGCGTGAGCTCAGCGCCAAGCCATCCGCCGCGCGACTGGTGGGGCAGGTGACGATTTCGATGGGCAGCGCGAACTGACGCACCATGTGGCGCAAGATCAATTGCTGCTGATAGTCTTTTTGCCCGAACACCGCCACGCCAGCACCGCCACTGAACACACAGCTGAACAGCTTCATCACCACGGTGCAAACACCGGTGAAAAAACCAGGGCGGAATTCGCCTTCCAAGATGTTGGCCAAAGCCGGATCGGGCAGCACCTTGAAGGTCTGCGCTTGGGGGTACAGGTCGATTTCACGGGGTGCAAACAGCACATCGCAACCCACGGCTTCGAGCTGGGCGCAATCTTGCTCGAAGGTGCGGGGGTAGCTGTCAAAGTCTTCGTGCGGCAAGAACTGCAAACGGTTGACAAAAATACTGGCCACCAAGCTGTCGCCCAAGGGTTTGGCTTGGCGCAACAAAGCCATGTGTCCCTCGTGGAGGTTGCCCATGGTGGGCACGAAAGCGGGTTTGTCGGCATGGGCCAGTTGCTGGCGCAACTCGGCCACGGTACGGGCGATGAACATGGATTACCAGGCGTGGAGGGTGTTGTCAGGAAAGCTGCCGTCTTTGACCGCGACCACATAGCGGCTCAAGGCCGACAACACGCTGTCGGTGCCGCTCATGAAGTTGCGTACAAATTTGGGGTTCTTGCCGAGGTTGATGCCCAGCATGTCATGCAACACCAGCACCTGGCCGGCGGTGCCGTTGCCCGCGCCGATGCCAATCGTGTGGCAGGTGGGCAGGGCTTCGGTGATGGCTGTGGACAGGGCCGCAGGCACCATTTCCAACACCACCATGCTGGCGCCAGCCTCTTGCAAGGCCAAAGCGTCTTGCTTCAATTGGGCCGCCGCCGCAGGCTCACGCCCTTGCACCCGGTAGCCGCCCAGGGCATGCACAGTTTGGGGCGTCAGGCCCAAGTGGGCGCAGACGGGGATGCCGCGTTTGACCAAGAAATGCACGATGTCGGTGGTCCAGTCGCCGCCTTCCAGTTTGACCATGTGGGCGCCGGCTTGCATCAGCACGATGGCGCTGCGCAAGGCTTGTTCGGGGGACTCGTGGTAGGCGCCAAAGGGCAGGTCGCCAATCACCCAGGCCGTGCCTTGCACCCGGCGCAGTCCACGCACCACGCTCTCGGTGTGGTAGCGCATGGTTTCCAAACTGACACCGGCGGTGCTGTGCAAACCTTGGCAGACCATGCCCAGCGAATCGCCGACCAAAATGCATTCCACCCCAGCAGCGTCTGCCACGGCGGCAAAGGTGGCATCGTAGGCGGTGATCATGGAGATCTTTTCGCCACGCATGCGCATGTCATTCAATCGGGGCAGGCTGATCGGTTTGCGCGACGCCATGTCGGACGCCGGGGGCAAGGTCCCATAAGGACTGGCTGCGTTGGTCATGCGGGTTCTCCCCTCAACATCAATTGGTGGGTGCATAAGCCAAGCGCACATAGATCGGTGCGTAGGCTTCGGCTTGGGTGATGTCCACCAGGGTTTCTTTGGCCAGTTCGAGCAAGGCGATGAAAGTGACCAGCATCACGGGCACGCCCAAGCTGGTGTCGAACAAATCGTGAAATTCGACAAAACGCTGGCCTTGCAGTTTTTTCAGGACGATGCTCATGTGTTCGCGCACCGACAGTTCTTGGCGGCTGATTTTGTGGTGCTCCACCAGCTTGGCGCGGCGCAAGATATCGGCCCAGGCTTGTTGCAATTCCAGCGCTTCGACATGCGGAAAGCGCGGTTGAATCGACTGCTCAATATAGACCTGGGCACGTAAAAAGTCGCGCCCTTGCTGCGGCGCTTCGTTCAAACGGGCTGCGGCCAACTTCAGCTGCTCGTATTCCAAGAGCCTGCGCACCAGCTCGGCACGCGGGTCTTCGGCTTCCACGCCTTCGGCCACTTTCTTGGGCGGCAGCAGCATGCGCGATTTGATTTCAATCAGCATGGCGGCCATCAGCAGGTATTCGGCGGCCAACTCCAGGTTGGTTTTGCGGATTTCCTCGACATAACTCAGGTACTGGCGGGTGAGGCCCGCCATCGGGATGTCGAGGATGTTGAAGTTTTGCTTGCGGATCAGGTAGAGCAGCAAGTCCAGTGGACCTTCAAACGCTTCTAAAAAGATTTGCAGCGCGTCGGGCGGGATGTACAGGTCCTGCGGCATGGCAAACAGCGGTTCGCCATACAAACGGGCCACGGCCACATGGTCGATGACCGTGGGCATGTGAGGGAGATCGGCGTTGGCCCCTTGCCAATTCGCCTCAGGGGTGGTGCTCACTTGTTGCCAGCGTTGAGGTAAACGTAGGGCTTTTGTGGCACCCGAGCGGCCTGGTAATCGGCCTGTGCATCACGGTCAACCGACTTGTCCCACAGCAGCGAACGGCCCTGGCGTTGCTCGGCTTCCAGCGAGGGCTTTTGGGCTTTCAACTGCTGGATGAAAGTTTGAGCTTCGGAGGTGTATTCGGGGCGGGCAAACAATGACATGACGGGGGTCCTCAAAGGGGAGCCGCATTCTACCCAGCCAGGGTATTCAGGGTGTCCGCCCAATCGGGTTGGACGTTGTTGCTGCCTAATCGGTCCAGCAGCTTGGTGCGGTGCAGCAAATCAGTGGCCTGCTGGTTCAAACCCGTCAGCACCAGTCGAACATCTGATTTTTGGCAAGCTCGCCACAGGTTGTGCAAAGCGTCAGCCCCGCTGGTGTCCATGTAAATCAGGCCGCTGCAGTCCAGCACCAGCACCTTGCTTGGCAAGGCTTGGCTGATGGGTTCCAGCAAATCGACCGCAGCAAAGAACAGCGCACCTTGCAAGCCCCACACCTGAACCTGGGGGGTGTGGTGCAACGAGGTGCTGTGCGTCAGGCCAGAGATGCGGTAGACGAAGGTCAAACAGGCGGCCAGCAACCCGACCTCGATGGCCGCAGTGAGGTCCACCAAGACGGTCAGGGCAAACACCAGCAGCAGCGTGATGCGGTAGGGCCAACGGAACTGGCCCAGGTGGGCAAAGGCCCGCCATTCGCCCATGTTGAAAGCCACCAGCATCAAGATGGCGCTCAAAGCGCCCAGCGGAATGTGGGAGACCCAGGGCGCGGCCAACATCACCATCAACAGCAAGCCCAGGGCGTGCACCATGCCCGCGACCGGGCTGCTGGCGCCATTTTTCACGTTGGTCACGGTGCGAGCGATGGTGCCCGTGGCGGGCATGCCACCGATGAGCGGCATGGCCAGGTTGGCAATACCTTGCGCCATCAGCTCTTGGTTGGGGTTGTGGCGGTCGTCGATCATGCCGTCGGCCACCCGAGCGCACAGCAGCGACTCGATGCCACCCAGGACGCCCAAGGTGAAACTGGCTGGCAAGACCGCTTGCAACGCCGCCCAGTTCATGGTGGGCCAGACCAAGGGCGGCCAGCTCGTGGGGATGTCCCCAAAACGGCTGCCCACAGTTTCCACCGGCCATTGAGCCGCATGGACAAACACAGTTGCCAGCACCAGCACCAGCATCGCACCCGGCATGATTGCCAATCTGCTGGCAAGCTTCGCAGGCAAGAGGCGCGGCAGCGTGAATTGCCACAGCAACAAGATCAGCAAACTGGCGATGGTCAGTTGCAGCGTGGCGGCTTGGGTTTGATCGAGGTGTTTAATGACGGTGGTGAGCATGCCGATGCCATCAGCAGGCATAACAAGGATGGGCAAACCCAAGAAGTCTTTCAATTGGGACAGACCGATCAAGAGCGCAATGCCATTGGTGAAACCGACGATCACAGCCACCGGGATGAAGCGAATCAACACGCCCAGGCGCAACAGGCCCATCAGCAGCAGCCAAAAGCCCGAAAGCAAGGTGGCCAGCAGCAAGCCGCCCGCACCATGCTGCAGCACGATGCCGTGCACGATGACAATGAAGGCCCCTGCCGGTCCACCGATTTGCACCCGACTGCCACCCAGCGCCGAGATGAGAAAACCGCCAACGATGGCGGTGATCAAACCGGTCTCAGGTTTCAGACCTGAAGCGATGGCAAAGGCCATGGCCAAGGGCAGCGCGACCACGCTCACAGTCAAACCCGCCCCCAGATCTTTGAAAAACCGAGAACGGTTGTAGCCTTCCAAGGCCTCCAGCAGCTTAGGTTGGAAGCGCCCAAGCAGGTTCATTCGGGGGCCCAGGCGGTTGGCCAGGTGAGTGTTCGCCCTGTGCGCTGGGTGAACAAAGACAGGTCTTCCAAGTGGTCCAGATCCACGGTGTAGTGGCTGTTGCTGGAAGCGAACGCCTGCACTTGGGCCTGGTGGGCCTGTCGCCATTCTTTGCAGCCAAAGTCAGGTCCTTGCGCCAAGATGGCCAAGCGGGCGGCAGCGCTCAACATCACTGGGTTGCCGGGCGAGCCGTCCACCTTCGGAAACACCATGTGGATGTCGGCAGGGCGGGCGGCAAATGGTGCTGCCAAGTCGGTGATGTCGGTGGTGTCCAGCAAGGGCTGGTCGGCCAACATCATCAACACGCCTTCGCAGGCGTCGGACACAGCTTGCAAGCCCAAGCGCTGAGACGACACCAAGCCGTCGTCGGGACTGGGGTTGTGCACGATCTGGATGTTCAGGCCCGTCAAAGCGGCGGCAATGTCCGAGGCGTAATGCCCCAGCACGACCGTGATGGACGCTGCACCTGCTTGCTGCAGGTGACGCACGTGGCGGCGAATCAGCGGTTCGCCGTCGAGCAACAACAAGGATTTGGGACGGTGGCCCATGCGCGAACCCGCACCGGCTGCGAGCAAGACCGCAGCCCAGTCCATCAATGGATCCGCATGCCAGGCGTCGCCCCCGGCCAAGGGTGCAACACATGGATGCCGGGGTGGGATTTCTCGTCTGCATGAGAAGCGGCCAACACCATCCCCTCAGAGACGCCGAATTTCATTTTGCGCGGTGCCAGGTTGGCCACCATGACGGTGAGCTTGCCCACCAAGTCTTCAGGCTTGTACATGCTGGCGATGCCGCTGAACACGTTGCGATGGCGGCCTTCGCCCACATCCAGCGTCAAGCGCAGCAGCTTGGTGCTGCCCTCCACCGGTTCGCAGTTGACGATGAGGGCAATGCGCAAATCGATCTTGGCGAAGTCGTCGATGGAGATGGTCTCTGCGATGGGTTCGCCGCCGGGAATGGTGGCTGGGACGACCTCGGGGGGCGCTTCAAACAAAGCCTCCAACATCTTGGGGTCCACGCGCTGCATCAGGTGTTGGTAAGTGCCAATCGTGTGACCCGCGCCCATGCGTTGGTCACGTTGGGCGAACTGCAAGGGTGCGATGTTCAAAAACGCTTCTACGTTGGCCGCCAAGGCTGGCAGCACGGGCTTCAAAGCCAAGGACAGCAATCGGAAGGCCTCGATGCAGGTGCTGCACACATCGTGCAGTCGGGCGTCTTGCCCTTCCAGCTTGGCGAGTTCCCAAGGCTTGTTGGCGTCCACGTACTCGTTCACCCGGTCGGCCAAGGCCATGGTGTCGCGCAAAGCTTTGGCACAGTCGCGGTTGTCATAAAGCGCTTCGATGGCAGGCAGGCCTGCGTGCAGCAGGGCCAGCAGGGCCTCGCCATCGGCACTCACGCTGCCCAATTGGCCGCCAAAGCGTTTGGCGATGAAACCCGCCGCACGGGAAGCGATGTTGATGTACTTGCCCACCAAATCAGAGTTGACCCGCGCCAGGAAGTCGTCGGCGTTGAAGTCGATGTCCTCGTTGCGGCCATTGAGCTTGGCGGCCAAGTAGTAGCGCAGCCACTCGGGGTTCATGCCGAGCTCCAAGTACTTCAGGGGGTTGAGGCCGGTGCCACGGCTTTTGCTCATCTTCTCGCCGTTGTTCACCGTGAGAAAGCCATGCACAAACACCTTGTTCGGCACTTTGCGGCCGCTGAATTTCAGAATGGCTGGCCAAAACAGGGTGTGAAAGGTGACGATGTCTTTGCCAATGAAGTGGTATTGCTCCACGGCGGGGTCGTTGATGTAAGCGTCAAAGTTCTCGCCGCGTTTGTCCAGCAGGTTTTTGAGCGACGCCAAATAGCCAATGGGCGCGTCCAGCCACACATAAAAGAACTTGCCTGGTGCATCGGGGATTTCGATGCCAAAGTAGGGTGCGTCGCGTGAAATGTCCCAGTCGCCCAAGCCTTCGCTGGTGGAGCCATCGGGGTTGGTGCGCACGCTGAACCACTCTTTCACCTTGTTGGCCACTTCGGGCTGCAGGTGTTGGCCGTTTTGCGTCCAGTCTTGTAAAAACTCCACGCAGCGTGGGTCGGAGAGTTTGAAGAAAAAATGCTCGGCGTGTTTCAACACCGGCGTGGCACCCGACAAGGCTGAGTAAGGGTTTTTCAAATCGGTGGGGGCGTACACCGCGCCGCAGCTTTCACAGTTGTCGCCGTACTGGTCTTTCGCACCGCACTTGGGGCATTCGCCCTTGATGAAACGGTCGGGCAGGAACATGTTTTTCTCGGGGTCGAAAAACTGCTCGATGGTTTTGCGCTCGATCAGCGTGCCGCCTTGGGTCTCGGGCAGGTCACGCAGGTCGCGGTAAATCTGTTGCGCCAAGGCATGGTTCTCAGGCGCGTCGGTGCTGTGCCAGTTGTCAAAGGAAATGTGGAAACCGTCCAGGTACTGCTGGCGGCCAGCCGCGATGTTGGCGACGAACTGCTGGGGCGTGAGACCCGCTTTTTCGGCGGCGATCATGATGGGCGCGCCATGGGTGTCGTCGGCGCAGACAAAGTTGACCGCGTGGCCCTGCATGCGCTGGTAGCGCACCCAAATATCGGCCTGGATGTACTCCATCATGTGCCCAATGTGGAAGTTGCCATTGGCATAGGGCAGGGCGGTGGTGACAAATAAGCGGCGCTGGGTCATGAGGGGGTCAGTACAGAGAGGGAGGCCGATTTTATGCGGTGACTTTTTTGTCATCGTCAGGAACCGTCATTGCGAGGCCGCAGGCCGAAGCAATCTCAGCGAAGCCCCTCCATGTCGGCTCGGTCGCCTCTCACCGCCGCAAGCGGCAACGTTCGAGTCGGCCCGACCTCCATGTCGCGCCTTCGCGGAAGCGGCAGGATCTGCGCCTGTCATTGCGAGGCCATAGGCCGAAGCAATCTCCCGCTAGCAACCCGCCGACACAACGTGGTCGACCGTGTAGCGAACGTCGCAGCTCTGCTGCGGTGAGCGGCGGACGACCATGTTGGGGCGGAGGCCTTGGCAGATTGCTTCGTCAGTTTGCTTCGTCGCTACGCTCCTCGCAATGACGGCTCCTCGCAATGACAGTAGATTGCTTCGCTGCGCTCGCAATGACACTAACGTGCAACGACGCTGTCGCCTCGTTAGACTAGCGCCCTTTCCCGACCATTCAACTGGAGTATTCATGGCCCTGAGCGAACAAGACGTCACCAACGCATTGAAAACCGTGGTGGACCCTCTCACTGGGCAGGACTTCGTCAGCAGCAAATCGGTCAAAAACCTGCAACTCCAAGGCGGCGATGTGAGCTTCGAAGTGGAGTTGGGCTACCCCGCCAAAAGTCTGTGGGCTGCTTTTGAGCAGCAGTTGCAACATGTGGTCGGTCAGGTGCCCGGGGTGACCTCGGTCAAGGCCAAGGTGACATCCAATGTGATTGCCCATGCGGCCCAGCCCGGCGTGGCCCTGCTGCCGCAGGTGAAAAACATCATCGCCGTGGCGTCTGGCAAAGGCGGCGTGGGCAAGTCCACCACCGCGGCCAATTTGGCGCTGGCCTTGGCTGCCGAGGGTGCCCGTGTGGGCTTGTTGGACGCCGATATTTATGGCCCCAGCCAACCCATGATGATGGGCTTGTCTGGCAGACCCGAGAGCAGTGATGGCAAAACCATGCAGCCGCTTGAAGCGCATGGCGTGCAGGTGATGTCGATTGGCTTTTTGGTGGCGCAAGACCAGGCCATGGTCTGGCGCGGCCCGATGGCCACGCAGGCGCTGGAACAGTTGCTGCGCCAAACCAATTGGCGCGACTTGGATTACCTGATCGTCGACATGCCGCCCGGCACCGGCGACATTCAGCTCACGCTCAGCCAACGGGTGCCGCTGACTGGCGCGGTGATCGTCACCACGCCGCAAGACATTGCCTTGATTGATGCCTTGAAAGGTATTCGCATGTTCCAAAAAGTGGGCGTGCCGATTCTGGGCATCGTGGAGAACATGGCGGTGCATGTGTGCAGCCAGTGTGGCCATGCTGAGCACATCTTCGGCGTGGAAGGCGGCAAAAAAATGGCGAACGCCGAGGGCATGGCGTATTTGGGCGCCCTGCCTTTGAGCATGGCCATCCGGGTGCAAGCCGACAGCGGCCTGCCCAGCGTGGTGGCCGACCCCGATGGCGAGGTGACCGGCATCTACAAAGCCGTGGCGCGTCAATTGGCGGTGGCGGTAGCCGCCAAGGCCAAGGACTTTTCGTCCAAATTTCCCACCATCAAAGTCTCCAAGGACACCTGAAACAGCGGTGTCGGCAAGATGCATTAAAGTGCATCCATGCGCCACACCCTGATTCACGAAAAACACCCCTACCTGGTTACCTTGGGCGAGCGGGTGCGTTTGCTGCGTGCGCGGCGTGGTTTGTCGCGCAAAGCGGCGGCGGCCCGGGCGCAGGTGTCCGAGCGGCATTGGGCCAATTTGGAGAGTGGCACCGGCAATGCCTCCATCCTGGTGCTGTTGCAAGTGGCCAAGGCCTTGCAATGCGGGCTGGTGACATTGCTCGAAGAAGCCCCTGCGGCGGGCAGCATGCGCCGCCAACACATCGCGCTCATTGGCTTGCGCGGTGCGGGCAAGTCCACATTGGGCCAGCGTTTGGCGCAGGAGCTGGGTTATGTGTTTGTCGAACTCAGCCGTGTCATTGAGCAACTGGCGGGTTGCAGCATCAGCGAAATTCACGGTCTCTACGGGCCACAGGCTTACCGCCGCTATGAGCGCCGTGCCTTGGAAGACAGCTTGGCCCAACACCCCCATGCGGTGCTGGCCACCCCGGGCGGTTTGGTGTCGGAGGAAACCACGTTCAACATGATGCTGGCGCAGTGCTTCACCATCTGGCTGCAAGCCACGCCCGAAGACCACATGGCGCGGGTGTTGGCGCAGGGTGACACCCGGCCGATCGCGGCCAGCACCGAGGCCATGCAAGATTTGCGGCGCATCTTGAACAACCGTTCGCCTTTTTACGCCAAGGCTGATGTGCACTTTGACACCAGCGCCCAGCCACTGGAGGACAGTTTCCAGGCGCTGAAAAAGGCCTGGCTGGCTCAACATTGAGGTTCTGCAATATATTGCATTAATTGAAGTCGATTCTGCACGATGATGCAGGGCTTGAGCAGGAGAGCCCGCATGACCGATTTCAAAGTTGATTACCAAACCAACCCCAGCCAATACCGCCACTGGACTTTGAGTGTGGAGGGCGAAGTCGCCACCCTGTCCTTGGACATCCAAGAAGACGGCGGCATCCTGCCGGGCTACAAACTCAAGCTGAATTCATACGACCTGGGCGTGGACATCGAACTGCACGACGCGTTGCAACGGGTGCGTTTCGAGCACCCCGAGGTCAAGTCGGTGGTGGTCACCAGCCTGAAAGACCGCATTTTTTGCTCTGGCGCCAACATCTTCATGCTGGGTTTGTCCACCCACGCCTGGAAGGTCAACTTCTGCAAATTCACCAATGAAACCCGCAACGGCATTGAAGACAGCAGCCGCCACAGTGGCCTGAAGTTTGTCGCCGCGGTCAATGGCGCATGCGCAGGCGGCGGCTATGAGCTGGCCTTGGCCTGTGACGAGATTGTGTTGGTGGACGACCGCTCCTCCAGCGTGTCTTTGCCCGAAGTGCCACTGTTGGGCGTGTTGCCCGGCACGGGCGGCCTGACCCGCGTGACCGACAAGCGCCATGTGCGCCACGACCATGCCGATATTTTCTGCACCAGCGTCGAAGGCGTTCGCGGTCAAAAAGCCGTGGACTGGCGTTTGGTGGACGCGATCGCCAAGCCTGCGCAGTTTGCCGAGGTGGTGGCCAAGCATGTGAACCAACTGCCCGCCCACAGCAAGCGCGCTGGTGCGGCGGCCAAAGGCCAGGGCGTTCAGCTCAAGCCCTTGCACAAAACAGCAAGCGCTGACAGCTTGCACTACGGCTATGTGCAAGTGGACATCGACCGCGCCAAGCGCACCGCCACCCTCACCGTGTCTGCGCCTAAAGCGGCGGTGCCCACCACCATCGAGGCCATTCAACAAGCCGGTGACAGCTGGTACCCCTTGCAAATGGCGCGTGAGTTGGACGACGCGATTTTGAATTTGCGCACCAACGAACTCGATATCGGCACTTGGCTGCTGAAAACCACCGGCGACGCCGCACTGGCTTTGCAATCGGACGCGGTGCTGGTGCAGCACCAAGCGCATTGGCTGGTGAACGAAACCATTGGTTTGCTGCGCCGCACCTTGGCTCGTTTGGACGTGTCTTCACGCTCCTTGTTCGCCTTGATCGATGAAGGCACGTGCTTTGCAGGCACCTTGGCCGAGTTGGCGTTTTGTGCCGACCGTGCTTACATGTTGGCACTGCCTGATGCACCTGAACAAGCACCCCACATCACCTTGAGCGAACTCAACATGGGCTACTTCCCCATGGTGAACCACCAATCGCGTTTGCAGCGCCGCTTCTACGAAGAAACCACGCCGCTGGAAGCGGTTCGTGCCGCCATCGGCAAGCCTTTGGACGCCGATCAAGCCCTGGCCCTCGGCTTGGTCACCGCCGCCCCTGACGACATCGATTGGGCCGACGAGCTGCGTATCGCCATCGAAGAACGTGCCGCCATGTCGCCCGACTCCCTCACCGGCTTGGAAGCGAATTTGCGCTTCGCCCAAAAAGAGTCGATGGAAACACGCATTTTTGGTCGTTTGTCGGCATGGCAAAACTGGATCTTCAACCGCCCGAACGCGGTCGGCGACAAAGGCGCTTTGAAGGTCTATGGCAAAGGCGAGAAAGCCGCTTTTGACATGAACCGCGTATGACCACAGATTGCTTCGCTTCGCTCGCAATGACGTCTTCGCCACCCGCCATGCCGGTCTGTCTTGGCGAGCCGCTCCGTCATTGCGAGGAGCGAAGCGACGAAGCAATCCCCCACCGTCATGGCGAGCGCAGCGAAGCAATCCCCCACCGTCATGGCGAGCGCAGCGAAGCCATCCACCCCTTTTAACTTCACTTGGAGACTCTGATGTCAGCCATTAACTACAGCGAAAAAATCCCCAACAACGTCAACCTGAGCGATGACCGCACCTTGCAACGCGCCTTGGAGCAGTGGCAGCCCAACTTCATCAACTGGTGGGACGACATGGGCCCCGAAGGCACGACCGACAGCGAGGTGTATTTGCGCACCGCGGTCAGCGTGGACCCCCAAGGTTGGGCGCAGTTTGGCCACGTGAAGATGCGTGACTACCGCTGGGGCATCTTTTTGAACCAAGGCGAAGCCGACCGCAAAATCCATTTCGGCGACCACAAAGGTGAAGCCGCTTGGCAAGACGTGCCTGGCGAACACCGCGCCAATTTGCGCCGCATCATCGTGACGCAAGGCGACACCGAGCCTGCGTCTGTTGAGCAGCAGCGCCACCTGGGCCTGACCGCGCCCAGCATGTACGACCTGCGCAACCTGTTCCAAATCAACGTGGAAGAAGGCCGTCACCTGTGGGCCATGGTGTATTTGCTGCACAAACATTTCGGTCGCGATGGCCGTGAAGAAGCCGAGGCATTGTTGGAGCGCCGCAGCGGCCAAGAAGACAACCCCCGCATCTTGCAAGCCTTCAACGAGCAAACCCCCGATTGGCTGAGCTTTTTCATGTTCACCTACTTCACCGACCGCGACGGCAAGTTCCAGTTGTGCGCATTGGCCGAAAGCAGCTTTGACCCCTTGGCTCGCACCACCAAGTTCATGCTGACCGAAGAAGCGCACCACATGTTCGTGGGCGAATCTGGCATTTCACGCGTGATCCAGCGCACCTGCGCCGCCATGAACGAACTCAAAACCGACGACGTGGGCAAACTGCGTGCGGCCGGTGTGATTGATTTGCCCACCATCCAGCGCTACTTGAACTTCCACTTCAGCGTGACCATTGATTTGTTCGGCGCTGACGAGTCCAGCAACGCGGCCACCTTCTATTCCACCGGCATCAAAGGCCGCTATGAAGAAGGCAAGCGTGACGACGACCATGTGTTGCGCGGTCAAACCTACAAAGTGCTGCACGTGGTCAACGGCCAGTTGCAAGAAAAAGAAGTGCCCATGTTGAACGCCTTGAACGAAGTGCTGCGCGACGACTACATCAAAGACTCGGTCGGTGGTGTCGATCGTTGGAACCGCGTCATCGAGAAAGCCGGTTTGCCGCACCGCCTGAGCGTGCCGCACAAGGCCTTCCACCGCAACATCGGTGCTTTGTCGGGTGCCAAGGTGTCGCCCGATGGCCGCGTGGTGTCGGATAACGAATGGAGCGCCAAGGTCGGCGAATGGTTGCCCACCGCCGAAGACCGCGCTTTTGTGGCCAGCCTGATGGGCCGTGTGGTCGAACCTGGCAAGTTTGCCAACTGGATTGCGCCACCTGCCATCGGCATCAACCGCCAACCCGTAGACTTCGAGTACGTTCGTTTCAACTGATAGACCATGAGTGACACCGCAGAGGTGCTGCAACAGCATCTGATCGACCCAGAGGTATGCATCCGCTGCAACACCTGCGAGGCCACCTGCCCCGTGGGTGCGGTGACGCACGACAGCCGCAACTATGTGGTGGACGCCGACAAGTGCAACCACTGCATGGCTTGCGTGCCGCCGTGCCCCACAGGATCGATTGACCATTGGTTGCCGGTGTTGCGCAGCAAGGCCTACACCGTGGCCGAGCAACTCACCTGGGATGAATTGCCTGCGCCGCAGTCTGACCTGGAGTTGCAAGGGGAGGTTGCCGCACCCTTGGCAAGCCCTGAAGTCAGTGTGCCGCCTCGCTCTGCGGCCCAACCCGCGACCAATTTGTACGGCCCCAAGTCGCCCATCAGCGCCAAGGTGGTGGGCAATATGCAGGTCAACGAGCCCGGCACCGACAACGAAACCCACCACATTGTGTTGGACTTTGGCAGCGTGCCGTTTCCTGTGTTGGAAGGACAGTCGATTGGCATCATCGCGCCGGGTGTGGACGCCCACGGCAAGCCCCACCATGCGCGTCAATACTCCATCGCCAGTCCTCGCAACGGTGAACGACCCGGTTACAACAACCTGTCGCTGACCGTGAAACGTGTGGTGCAAGACCACCAAGGCCAGCCCGTCAAAGGCGTGGCCTCCAACTATTTGTGCGACCTGAAAACCGGCGACACAGTGCAGGTGATTGGCCCGTTTGGCAGCAGCTTCCTCATGCCCAACCACCCGGGCAGCCACCTGGTGATGATTTGCACAGGCACTGGCAGCGCCCCCATGCGCGGCATGACCGAGTGGCGCAGACGCTTGAAAGCCAGCGGCACATACGAAGGCGGCCAGTTGGTGCTGTTCTTTGGCGCACGCACCCAGCAAGAGTTGCCCTACTTTGGACCGCTGCAAAAACTGCCCAAAGATTTCATCGACATCCACTTCGCGTATTCACGCACACCCGGCCAGCCCAAACGCTATGTGCAAGACGCGATGCGCGACGCCTCCGCGTCCTTGGCCGAGCTGCTGAAAGACCCGCAAACTCATTTTTATGTCTGCGGTTTGAAGGCCATGGAAGAGGGTGTGTTGCAGGCTTTGCAAGACATCGCTGTGGGTGCCGGCATGGACTGGACGTCTGTGGCGGCGACTTTGAAGCAAGAGGGCAGGTTGCAGTTAGAGACTTACTGAAGTTGACACACATCCACCCACTGCCCATGGGTCACTTCAGCCAATATCTCTACTGAAATACGCACCGCGCTGTTGACCGAGCCGGCGGCGGGCAGCACCTCGTCAAAGGCTTTCAAGGACACGTCCAGGTAAATCGGCAGTGGCTGCGCCAAGCCGAATGGGCAGACACCACCCACGGGGTGGCCGGTGATCTCGGCCACCACATCGGTTGACAGCATCTTGCCTTTGCCCAAAGCGGTTTTGAACTTGCCGTTGTCAATCCGCGCGTCCCCCCGCGCCACCAGCAGCACGGCGCGGTCATCGGCCAGCTTGAAAGCCAAGGTTTTGGCAATGCGCCCTGGTTCCACGCCATGCGCCTGGGCAGCCAGCGCCACGGTGGCGGTGTTGGCCTCGGTTTCCAAGATAGGGATGTCGAGTTGCAGGTCGGCGAAAAAGGCTTTGACGGAGGACAGGCTCATGAGGTGCTGCATTTCAACGCTGGGGTTGAGATGCTAAGCCACGGTGACCCTATTTGTAGAAGGCAAAGCCGATCCCAACATGGTTGCCACTGAACTGCAGGCCTGTGGTTTTCTCGGTGTACGACTCATTCACCAATCTGATGATGAAAGCAGCTTTGTCTCTGGACCCAGGCTGGTGGTTCATCAGGTACTGCAACTCCACAACGCTGCCCACCGAGGGCTTGAAATAGAAAGACCCCAAACTGGCGGCCACACCTGAACTGGTGGTTTTGGCGGACAACGCACTGCGCGCACCCAGTCCCAAGCGCCACACATCGCTGAGGTGCATCAACCCCAGCATTTCAAGCGGGTAACGGGTGAAGTCGATGTTGCCATTCGAGCCATGGGTGCCACTGCTGTGCAGGCCCAGCGTGATTTGCAAGTCAAATTCAGGGGTGACGCTGTAATTGGCGCCAACGTTCAGCGCGTAATCACCACCGGCGGTGATTTTGTACTTCTCGCCGGTGTCATAGTTCCCGACATAAAACTTGTCGCCACCTTCGGTCATCAATATCGACCCAACCAATTGCAGCGGCAACTCTTCCGCTTGGGCGGTCATGGCGATCAGGGTGGTCCACCAGGCGATGAAAAATTTGTTCATGGCGTTCAAAAATGAGTGAATATGTTTTCATTAGTTTAAGTTAATAACACTAAAAAATGAAAAAATGAATGATTTATGATGAAAATGCCACTCTTTCAAGCCCATCTGACATGACCGACCCGCACACCCAGTCCGTTCAAGCCCAGTTCAACCAAGACGGTGCGCGGCGCATCGAGGCTGTTTACCTGACCCCGGACGTGGTGGCGCAACGTCAACAGGTCCTGCAAACCTTGGATCCGCAACAGGGTGAACGGGCCTTGGACATCGGGTGCGGCCCTGGTTTGACCAGCCAAGCGCTGGGTGAGGCGGTTGTGGCAAGCGGTCATGTGCTGGCGGTGGACCTGGCCGAGCCCATGTTGGATCTGGCGCGGCAGCGTTGCCAGTCGCTGGAGCAGGTGCAATTTCAAAACCTGGATGTCACGCATTTGCCCTTGCCCGATGGCAGTCTGGACATCGCCTTGGCCACCCAGGTGTACGAATACGTGCCGGCTGTTGGGTCAGCCTTGAAGGAACTGGCGCGGGTGTTGCGCCCAGGTGGGCGGGTGCTGTTGGTCGACACCGATTGGGAGTCCGCGGTGTGGGCCAGTCGGGATGACCAGCGCATGCGACACGTGTTGGAAACCTGGAATGAACACATCCCATGGCCGCAGTTGCCCCGCAGCTTGGTGCAGATCCTGCAACAAGCAGGCTTCCAAGACGTCCAGGTCGAGGTGATGCCACTGCTCAACACGCGTTTCGACTTGCACACCTACAGCGCCGGCATGTTGGATGTCATCGGTGCTTTTGTCACCGGGCGCAACGGGCTGAGTGCGCAAGAGGTGATGGATTGGCAAGCCGATGTGCGCAGCATGGACGCGCACTCCGGCTATTTCTTCAGCCTCAATCGGTATGTGTTCACGGGCACTGTTTAGGGACTGTTTCGCCACTTCGTGGCGCGCCCGGAGGGTCTCAAGCGTTGTTGAACTGCAGTGCCGCCAAACTGGCGTACAAACCGCCCTTGGCGATCAGTGCGGCATGGTTGCCTTGTTCGACCAACACACCGTGGTCCAGCACCCAAATCACATCGGCCTGTTGCACCGTGGCCAGCCGATGGGCAATCACCAGGGTGGTGCGCCCTTGCATCGCGGTTTCCAAAGCCGCTTGCACCATGCGCTCGCTGTGGGCGTCCAGCGCACTCGTGGCCTCATCCAACAACAACAGCGGCGGGTTTTTCAGCATGGCCCGGGCAATCGCGATGCGCTGGCGCTGACCGCCCGACAGGCGCACCCCACGCTCGCCCAAAAAGGTGTCGTAGCCTTGTGGCAGATCGACGATGAACTCATCGGCAAATGCAGCCTTGGCCGCGACCAACACCTCATCGTCGCTGGCATCGGGTCGGCCGTAGCGGATGTTGTCCATCGCTGTGCCTGAAAAAATCACCGGTTCTTGGGGCACGATGCCAATGCGCGAGCGCAGGTCGTGCAGCGCCATGTCTTGGATGTTCACGCCGTCCAACACGATCGAGCCACCCTGCGGGTCATGAAAACGCAGCAGCAAACCAAAGAGGGTGGTTTTGCCAGCCCCACTGGGCCCGACCACCGCCACGGTCTGCCCCGCTGCAATCTGTCCACTCAGGGATGACAAGGCCGGTGTTTGGGGGCGCGAGGGGTAATGGAAATCCACCGCTTGCATCAGCAACGATGAGCCTTGCGCCGGCCAAGGTGCTTGGCGAGGTGCAGCCGGTGAGCGGATGTCCGAGCGGGTGTGGAGCAACTCCATCAAACGCTCGGTGGCGCCTGCTGCGCGCAGCAAATCGCCATAGACCTCGCCCAGCACGGCAAAGGCACTGGCCAACAAAATGACATAAACCACGGTTTGCCCCAGTTCACCCGCGCTCATGCTGCCGTCACGCACTGCCAGGGTTCCTTGGTACAGACCCCAGAGCAGCGCGGCACTGCTGGCCAAAATGATGAAACCCACCAACACAGAACGAGCTCTGGCGCGGCGCAGCGAGGTGCCCACGGCTTGTTGGGTGGACTCGGTGAACCGCTGGGCTTCCCGGGTTTCAGCGGTGTAGCTTTGCACCACGGGGATGGCGTTCAACACCTCGGCCGCCATGGCGCTGGCGTCGGCCACACGGTCTTGGCTGGCGCGGGACAACTTGCGCACCCGCCGTCCCAAGGTCATGCTGGGCCACACCACCAGCACCAGCAGGCCAATGACTTGCAACATCAGCATGGGGTGGCTGTAGACCAGCATCAGCAAGGCTCCGGTGCCCATGACCAAATTGCGCAAGCCCATGGACAGCGACGAGCCGACCACGGTTTGCACCAGCGTGGTGTCGTTGGACAGGCGTGACAACACCTCGCCAGTTTGCGTGGTTTCGAAAAACGCCGGGCTTTGCTGCAGCACATGGCCATACACCGCGTTGCGCACATCAGCGGTGATGCGCTCGCCCAGCCAGGTGACGGTGTAAAAGCGCAGGGATGAAAACACTGCCAAAGCCGCTGCCACGCCAAACAGTTGCGCAAACTGACCGGCCAAACGGGCGCCACTGTCGGGGCCGCTCAAGCCCTGGTCGATCAACAGGCGCAGCGCCCAGGGAAACGCCAGCGTGGTACCCGCCGCCAACAGCAAAAAGAGCCCTGCCAAAGCGATGCGGCCTTTGTAGGGTTTGACAAAGGGCAGCAGGCCGGAGAGGGATTGGGGGGAGGAAGGGGTCATTGACGAGGCGTCTCAGGTTTGGAAAGAATCAATCAAATGCATCACCAGCATGCCAGACAAGGCCCACATGGTCAGGCCAATCAGGGCGTCCAGCACCTGCCATGCGCGGGGCTGGGCAAAGAAGGGGGCCAACCACCGTGCGCCAAAGCCCAAAGCGCAAAACCACAGCAAGCTGGCGCTGCTGGCACCCGCCACAAACCAGGGCTGCAAACCGGCCGGTTGCTGCGCACCAATGCTGCCCATCAGCAACACGGTGTCCAAGTACACATGGGGGTTCAACAAAGTGAAGGCCGCGGCTTGCGCCATGGCCGCCGCCCAGGGCAGCCCATCACCTTCGTCATGGGCCAACAAGCCGTTGTGCTGCTGGGCGCGGCGCAAAGCTTGCCAGCCATACACCGCCAAAAACAATGCGCCGGCCAACGCCAGGGCTTGGGCCACCATGGGGCGTTCGCCCAAAGCCTGGGCCATGCCCAGCACGCCAGCCGCTATCAACAAGGCGTCACTGAGGGCGCAAAACAGCACCACGCTGGTCACATGCTCGCGGCGCAGGCCTTGTCGCAAGACAAATGCGTTTTGCGCGCCAATGGCGACGATCAGCCCCAAACACAAGACCCAAGCTTGCAGGAACACAGAGCCCGTCAGTGGCATGGCTTCACCCGCTAAGATGCCCGTTCCATGAATGGTCGCGCATCAGAAATAACACCAAACACCGGTGCATACCCCGGTGGTCAGCTGTATCAGCGCGTCAATCAGGGTGCCCAGCAAAAAAATGGGCAAAAACAGGTACCAGGTGAGCCAAATCAGCGTTTGCCAGGTGTAGCGCGGTTCAGGGATGCGATGTCCCATGACGGTTTCCACTTTTTGGCGCTTGAACAATGTCTTCAACATACAGGCATGGTAACCAATTGGAGGTCGGTGTCATGAAGGTCCAATGGGACGGCCACGACATGGGCACCTGGGACCAGGCCCATGCCCAAGCGGCGGGCGCTTTGCAGCAAGACTGGGCCTATGGCTCCACCCGGGTGTCTTTGGGCTCGTCGGTGTTGCGTGCCGTGGTGCATGCCGACGGCGCTCCCGTGGCCATGGCGCAGTTCATTGCCCGCCGATTTGGCAAATGGGCGGGGTTTGCGCTGTGTTCTCGCGGACCGATCTGGTTGCAGCAACTGTCTGGCACCGACAAAGCCAAAGCCTACAAAGCTCTGCGGAAAAGCATTCCGCTGCCAGGTTTGCGTTGGCTGATGGTCACGCCCGATGAAGCCTTGAGCGATCCACTGGGCCTGCCCCATCTTCGCCGCATCATGACCGGCTACGCCACGGTCATGCTCGACATCAGCCAGCCCATGGACAAGCTGCGAGCCGATTTGGACAAACGCTGGCGCCACCGTCTGGGCGGCGCGGAAAAATCCGAGCTCAGCATCCACCGCATGGGCACCAACCCGTCGCAATACCGTTGGCTGCTGGACGCCGAAATGCAGCAACGGGTCGACCGAGGTTTGCAAGGCATGCCGCCACTTTGGTTTGAAAACTACGCCGAATCGCGCAAACAGCCCGCCAAAAACATCTTGTCCATGCGCGCCGATGTGGGTCGTGACCGGGTTGCCGCCATGATGTTTTTGCTGCATGGCGAGGCTGCCACCTACCAAGTGGGCTGGACCTCGGATGCGGGGCGTGATCTGCATGCCCACAACCTCATCCTCTGGAAGGGCATCGAGGAGCTGAAACAGCGCGGTATCCGCCAACTCGACCTGGGCGGCGTCAACACCCAGCGCAGCGCGGGCATTGCCCGTTTCAAAATGGCCACGGGTGGCACGGTGAAAGTGCTGGCCGGCAGCTACCTGTTATGACATCAGCCTTGTTTCAAGCCACAGCGGTGGTGTGTGAGCGCGGCGGGCGGGCCCTGTTCAAGCCTGTGAGTTTCAATCTGCAAGCGGGCCAGGCACTTTATTTAGAAGGTGACAACGGCGCAGGCAAAACCACTTTGTTGCGGGGCTTGAGTGGTTTGGCACCGCTGGCGCAAGGGGAGGTGCTGTGGCGCGGTCAATCCACCAGCCAAGCCCGTCCAGACTTTCATGCCGACTTGCTGTTTTTGGGCCATGCCTTGGGTCTGAAAGACGAGCTCACAGCCCTGGAAAACCTGCAACTCTCTGCGGCTGTTTCCGGTCAAACGCTGGCTCGCACACAAGCTTTGGACGCGCTCACCGCACAAGGCTTGAAAAACCGGGTTCATTTGCCTCTCAAGGTGTTGTCACAGGGGCAAAAAAGACGTGTGGCCTTGGCGCGATTGCAGGTGGCGCGGGCCTCTGTGTGGTTGCTGGATGAACCGTTTGTGGCGCTGGATGCGCAAGCGGTGCAGGTGCTGCATGGCTTGTTGCGCAACCACATGGACCAAGGCGGTGCCGTGCTGTTCACCAGCCACCAGGCGGTCAGCTTGGGCGACACCATGCAACAGCTGAGGTTGCAGGCATGAATATCTTTGTCACGGTGGTCATGCGCGACCTGCGTTTGGCGTTGCGGCGCAAATCCGAGGTGCTGAGCGCGATGTTTTTCTTCGTGGTGGTGGCCGCCTTGTTCCCGCTGGCCATTGGTCCCGAGCCGGCCATGTTGCGTCAGATCGGTCCGGGTGTGCTGTGGGTGGGTGCCTTGTTGGCCAGCATGTTGGCCCTGGCGCGCTTGTTCGAGGTGGACCACCGCGATGGCGCTTTGGAACAGATGCTTTTGTCCCCACATTCTTTGTGGCTGTTGGTGCTGGGGAAAATCACCGCTCACTGGCTGCTTTCAGGACTCCCCTTGGTAATATTGGCCCCTGTTTTGGGTTTGCAATTTGATCTGTCTTCCGATGCCCTGTCGGTCCTGTGCCTGAGTTTGTTGTTGGGTACCCCCGTGTTGTCATGCATTGGCGCCATTGGTGCCGCGCTCACGCTGGGGGTTCGCGGTGGTGGGGTGTTGATTTCCTTGCTGGTCTTGCCTTTGTATGTGCCGGTGTTGGTGTTTGGTGCTGGTGCGGTGCAGGCCCTGGACAGTGGCCTGGGTGCGCAAGCCCATGTGTCGATTTTGTTGGCTTTGTTGATGCCAGCCCTGTTTTTCAGCCCCTGGGCTTGCAGTGCTGCTTTGCGCATCGCCTTGGAATGAGTTCATGACGATTCGCTGGTTTTATTACGCTGCACCCCAAACCTTTTACGGTCTGGCGGGGCGTTTGTGGCCTTGGTTGGCTGCCTTGGCCTTGGGCCTGACCGTGGCAGGTTTGTGGATCGGTTTTGCCGTGGCCCCATCCGATGCCCAGCAAGGCGAGGGTTACCGCATCATCTTTGTGCATGTGCCGGTGTCCTGGATGTCCATGATCATTTACCTGGCCATGGCGTTTTGGAGCGTGCTGGGCTTGACCTTCAACACCCGTTTGTCCGGCATGATGACCCGTGCCTTGGCCCCGACAGGCGCCATGTTTGCGTTTTTGTCGCTGTGGACAGGCGCGTTGTGGGGCAAACCCATGTGGGGCACTTGGTGGGTCTGGGATGCCCGGCTCACCTCCGAATTGATTTTGTTTTTCCTCTACCTGGGCTACATGGCACTCACCTCGGCCATTGACGATGTGCGCCGCGCCGACCGAGCTGGGGCCCTGATCGCCATCGTGGGCGCCATCAACGTGCCCATCATTTATTTCTCGGTCAAGTGGTGGAACACCTTGCACCAAGGCGCATCGGTGTCCTTGACCCGGTCGCCCAGCATGGCGTCACTGATGTTGTGGGGCATGTTGCTCATGGCCATGGCGTTTTGGGCCTACACCCTGGCCATCGTGTGTTACCGGGTGCGCTCGCTCATCATTGAGCGCGAGCGTCACGCAGAATGGGTCAAAGCATTGCCCGAAGTGGCAGGAGCGTCATCATGAGGTGGGAGAGTTGGTCTCAATTTTGGGACATGGGTGGCTACGGTCTGTATGTCTGGGGCAGCATGGGCGTGACCTTCTTGTTTTTGCTGTTGGAAATTTGGCAAGCCCGAATCGCGCATCTGAACGCGCTGGCCTTGGCACGCACGGAAGCGCAGGACACGCCATGAGTTGGACGCGCCGTCAAAAAACATTCGGCCTGATCGCTTTGGGCGTGTTGGTGCTGGCCGCAGCAGCGGCTTTTGTGCTGAACGCCTTCCAAAGCAATTTGGTGTTCTTCTTCACCCCCACCCAGGTGATGAACGGTGAGGCGCCAACCAACAAAACCTTCCGCATTGGCGGCATGGTCAAAACCGACAGCTTGAAGCGTGACGGCACCGAGGTGAGTTTTGTGGTGACTGACACCGCGCAAGACATCACGGTGCGTTACACCGGTTTGCTGCCCGATTTGTTCAAAGAGGGCAAAGGCGTGGTGGCCCAAGGCAAACTCAATGACCAAGGCGTGATGGTGGCGGCCGAAGTTTTGGCCAAACACGACGAAAACTACATGCCCCCCGAAGCCCAACACGCGTTGGAAAAAGCAGCGCAAGCCCGCGCGGCCCAATCGGTCAAACCTTGAAAGATGGCGGTCCCTCATGATTCCTGAACTCGGTCAATTTGCTTTGGTGCTGGCCACCGTGCTGGCGCTGTTGTTGGGGGTACTGCCCTTGTGGGGCACGGTGCGACCCAACCTGGCCTTGCAGGCTCTGGCCCGCCCATTGGCCTTGCTGCAGTTTGTGCTGGTGGCCTTGTCTTTTGCTTGCTTGGCCTATGCCTTTTTGCACAACGATTTCTCGGTGAAGTACGTGGCCGAGCATTCCAACAGCTTGTTGCCCAAGCCTTACCAATTTGCCGCGGTCTGGGGCGGCCACGAAGGCTCGCTGCTGCTGTGGATGTTGATGCTCACCGGCTGGGCCGCCGCTGTGGCCTTGTTCTCGCAAAGCCTGCCCCTGGCCATGGTGGCGCGGGTGCTGGGCGTGTTGGGCTTGGTGAGCGTGGGCTTCATGTTTTTCATTCTGTTCACCTCCAACCCATTTGACCGCTTGTTTCCGATTCCAGCCGATGGCCGTGACCTGAACCCCTTGTTGCAAGACCCTGGTTTGGTGATTCACCCGCCCATGCTCTACATGGGCTATGTGGGCATGTCGGTGGCGTTTGCATTCGCGATTGCCGCCTTGCTCTCTGGTCGCTTGGACGCGGCCTGGGCCCGTTGGTCCAGACCCTGGACCGTGATTGCCTGGGCTTTTCTCACCCTGGGCATTGGCCTGGGTTCGTGGTGGGCTTATTACGAACTGGGCTGGGGCGGTTGGTGGTTCTGGGACCCGGTGGAAAACGCCTCCCTCATGCCTTGGCTGGTGGGCACGGCGCTGATCCATTCGCTCATGGTCACGGAAAAGCGCGGCAGCTTCAAAGCCTGGACCGTGTTGTTGGCCATCGCGGCGTTCTCTTTGTCCTTGCTCGGTACTTTCTTGGTCCGCTCGGGCGTGCTCACCTCGGTGCATGCTTTTGCCTCGGACCCGGCGCGTGGCGTGTTCATCCTGTGCTTTTTGGCGGTGGTGGTGGGTGCCTCGCTCACCCTGTTCGCTTGGCGTGCCCCTGCGGTCACCTTGGGCGGCAGCATGGGCATGGTGTCGCGGGAATCCTTCATGTTGCTCAACAGTGTGTTCTTGGTGGTGGCCACCGGCGCGGTTTTGTTGGGCACGCTCTACCCGCTGATCATCGACGCCCTGAACATGGGCAAGCTGTCCGTGGGCCCGCCCTATTTCAACCTGGTGTTTGCGCCCCTGATGGTGCCTTTGTTGTTCATCTTGGTGCCTGGTACGGTGGCCCGTTGGCGTGAAGCGAATGTGCGTGACATCCTGATGGAGTTGCGCTGGGTTGGTAGCGCAGCCCTGCTGTTGGGCTTGGGTTTGCCTTTCGCGCTGGGAAACTGGTCGGCCGGCACGGCTTTGGGCATCTTCTTGGGCATGTGGGTGGCTTTGGGCAGTTTGCACAATGTGGTCGAGCGTTTGCGCAAACCAGGACGCATTGGTGGCTCGTTTTGGGGCCAGCATTTGGCGCACTTTGGTTTGGCGGTGCTGGTGCTGGGCGTCACCGGGGTCAAATCCTATGAAGTCGAGCGCGATGTGCGCATGGGCTTGGGTGACACGGTCAGCATCGCCCCCTACACCTTCCGCTTGGTCGACATGGTGGATGTGAACGGCCCCAATTACAAAGCTGTGCAAGCCCATGTGGAGATCCTCAAGCACGATCAATTGATCGAGGTGGTCTACCCCGAGAAGCGCCGTTACTTTTCATCCGCCATGCCCATGACCGAAGCGGCCATTCGGTCGAGTTTTTGGGGTGACTTGTATGTGTCATTGGGTGACCCCATCGCCGGTGACAAGCCGAGTTGGAGCATGCGGGTCTATCACAAGCCCTTCGTCCCCTGGCTGTGGGCGGGTGTCTTGTTCATGGTGGCCGGTGGCGTGGTGGCTGCCATGGACCGCCGTTACCGCCGCCGTCAGGTGAGTGCCCAATTGAAAACCGCCGGCGAAACCTTGTCCAGCGCTGGCTGATGCCATGAAAAAATTTCTGATTCCTTTGTTCTTGTTTTTCGGCTTGGTGGTGTTTTTGGCCGTGGGCTTGAAACGCGATCCCCGCGAAATCCCATCGCCCTTGGTGGGCAAACCAGCGCCGGCCTTCACCTTGCCCACGCTCAGCGGCGACAAGCCTTTCAGCCCGGCTGACCTCAAGGGACAGGTGTGGTTGTTCAACGTCTGGGCCACCTGGTGCGTGGCTTGCCGTGAAGAACATCCTTTGTTGGTGGAGTTTTCCAAGACCCAGCGCATTCCCATCGTGGGCTTGAGTTACAAGGAAATCCAAGCGGCCGACCAAGCCAACGGACCGCTCAGCGAAGAAGCCAAATTGGCATTGGCTCGCGAGCGCAGTCAGCGGTTTTTGCAGCGCCAAGGCGACCCCTACAAACTGTCGGTGATGGACCTGGATGGCCGTGTTGGCATTGACTATGGGGTGTACGGCGTGCCCGAAACTTATGTGATTGATCAAGCGGGTGTGATTCGCTACAAGCAGGTGGGACCGGTCACGCCCGAACTGCTTCAGACGACCATCTTGCCGTTGATTCAAGCCTTGGAGAAATCATGAAGCACTGGTGGCTGGTGTGGGGCTTGTGTGCCTCGATGGCTTGGGCGGGTGAGGCCCAGCCCATGGCAGACAACCCGCAGGTGGAAGCCCGCTTGGTGGTGATTGCCGAAGAACTGCGTTGTTTGGTGTGTCAAAACGAGTCGCTGGCATCTTCACACGCCGAATTGGCCGAAGACCTGCGCCGCGAGGTGCGCAAATTGATTGCCCAAGGCATGACCGATGCGCAAATCAAAACCTACTTGGTTGACCGCTACGGTGACTTTGTGCTGTACCGTCCGCCCGTCAAACCGCTCACCTGGCCTTTGTGGTTTGGCCCCTTTGTGTTGTTGGCGCTGGCGGTCTGGGGCTTGTTGCGTTACATGCGTCAACGCAAAGCCTTGGTGCAACAGCGCATGACCGCTGCCGACACCGCCCAAGCCGATTCGCTGCTCAAGGATTAAATGAACGCTGTCCAAATTTTTCTGCTGCTCGCCCTGGTTCTCACCGTGGTGGTGTTGGCTGTGTTGTGGCGCACCCTCTGGCGTGCCACCCAAGCGGTGGATGCCACCCGCGAGCGTGACAACGTGTTGTCCCATGTGGCGGTCTACAAAGAGCAAGTGGCTGATCTCGAACGCGAACTCGCGCAAGGCAGCTTGGACCAAGCTGGTTTTGACTTGTCCCACGAAGAACTCACCCAGCGTTTGCTGGAGGATGCCCCGCCTCCCCAAGCGGCCGCCACGCCTGCCCTCAAGCGCCCCAAATGGCTGATGGCGTCTTTGGTGCTGATCGTTCCGGTGCTGGCATTCAGTTTGTATTTCTGGGTGGGTACCCCGATCGCTTTGGACCCCCAGTTGGCCGCTCAGGCCAATGGCGAGGAGCAAATCACGCCCGAGCGACTGGCCACCATGGCCGAGCAGTTGAGCCAAAAATTGGAGAAAGAACCGCAAAACGTCGAAGGCTGGGTCATGCTCGGACGCATTCAACGCGCCTTGGCCAATTACGACCAAGCCGACGTGGCCTTGCAAAAAGCCTTGAGTTTGTCGCGCAACGATGATGTGCTGATCGAACGCGCCGAGGTGCTGGCGCAGAAAAACAATGGGGTGTTCAAGGGCGAACCTTGGGCCATCATCAACAGTGTCTTGAAGACCGACCCGAACAATGGCAACGCCTTGCTGCTGGCCGGCAGTGCGGCCTTTTCAGAAGGTCGCTTCAAGGAGTCATTGGCCTATTGGGAAAAGGTGCGCAGTTTGTTGCCACCCGCATCGCCTGATTTGCCAGCCTTGCTCGAAGCCATCGACAAAGCGCGCGAGCGTTTGGGCTTGCCGCCCATGGCACCCGCCAACAGCATGGCCAATCCACCGGCCAGCGCTGGCGTGCCCAACAAACCAGCGTCTGATGGCACCGAACGCTTGATGGGTCGGGTGACAGTAGACCCAGCTTTGGCGTCTCAGGTGTCGCCCCAGGACACGGTGTTCATTTATGCCCATGCCGCTGAAGGTCCGCGCATGCCCTTGGCCATCGTGCGCACCACGGTGGACAAACTGCCCTACGACTTTGTGTTGGATGACAGTTTGGCGATGAACCCCCAGATGAAGCTCTCCCAAGTCAAGTCTGTGATCGTGCGAGCCCGTATTTCCAAAACCGGCAATGCCATGCCGCAAGCAGGTGACTTGGGCGCCAGTGTCGGACCGGTCACACCCGGTTCGTCCGACAAACTTCAATTGACCATCTCAAAGGCACTTCAATAAACGATAAGATTTACCAAACTTCACAAGGTTAGGGTCATGGATAACACTTTCAGCTTCTCATCTGTCGTTTATGTCTTCTTGTTGATCTTGGTGCTGGTCACTTTGCGCTACTCGGTGTTCATCGTGCCGCAGTCTGAAAACTGGCTGATCGAGCGCTTGGGCCGCTACCACCGCAAAATTGAAGCAGGTTTGCACCTGTTGATTCCATTTTTCGAGGTGGTACGCCACAAAGTCTCCATTCAAGAGGTGCAGCAGCCACCCGACCCCATCAACGCCATCACGCTGGACAACGTATCGATCAGCATCCAACTGGCGATCTTCTACCGCATCATCGATTCGTCCAAAACCATGTACCGGATTGCCGATTTGAAGACCGGCATCAAAACCATCGTCAACGGCACCGTGCGCAGTGTGATTGGCAAAACCGAGCTCGACGGTGTTCAATCCAACCGTCGCCACATCGCCGAAGAAATCGAGTCCGAGTTACAAGCTGTGTCGGATGAATGGGGCATCAAGCTCACGCGGGTTGAAATCACCGAGGTTGAGGTGGATGAGCAAACCAAAGAAGCGATGCAAGTGCAGCTCAACGCCGAGCGAAAGCGCCGTGGGGCAGTGACCGAAGCCGAAGGCATCAAGCAGGCCACCCAGCTGCAAGCCGATGCCAAACTGTATTCAGCAGAAAAAGAAGCAGCCGCCAAACGCATCTTGGCCGATGCCGAGGCTTACGCTGTTGCAGCGGTGTCCAAAGCGATCAGTGATGGGGGCAGCAGTGCGATTGAATTTGAGGTGAAAAAACTGCAGGCCCAAGCGGTGCAATCGCTGGCGGTGGGCAACAACTCCAAAATCATTTTGGTGCCCTCAGATGTGCTGTCATCCCTGAGCGGCACGCTTGGCAAATTGGCCAACAAGCTCTGAAGCCCATGGAAGCTTACCAAGTCGCGATTGTGGTGGGCATTGTGTTGGCCATCGCCGAACTGCTGACCCTCACGTTTTTCTTTTCAGGCATGGCGGTTGCTGCCTGGGTGGTGGCGGCTTTGCAATTTGTCGCGGGGGATTTCTCCTTCAACCGCGACATTGCAGTCTTTTCAGTGGCTTCCGTGTTGTTTTTCCTGGTATTCAGAAAGTTATTCAAGCGCCAAGCAGACGCCCAAGCCTTGGACAACCAAGACATCAACCACTATTAAATGGATTTCAAACGATCGGTGGACGGCACCACGCGGGTGAGTCGAATGCCGTAGCGGTCGTTGACCAGCACCACCTCACCTTGGGCCACCACGGTGTCATTGACCAGCAGGTCCAGCGGCTCACCTGCAATGCGGTCGAGTTCGACCACGCTGCCTTGGGTCAGGCGCATCAAGTCCTTGATTTTGATATTGGTGCGGCCCACTTCAATCGACAAATTGACCGAGATGTTTTGCAGCACCTCCGGGTTGATGTTGCCCGGTTGGGTGACCTGGAATTCTGCGGCGCCCGGTGGCGTGGCATCAGCGGCTGGGTCTTGGTCTTGGGGTTCTGCGGTGGTGTCGTTCATAGCGTTTTCCAGTCTTCTTAAAGCTGTCCGGGGACAATTTGTTTCTCAATGCGCACGGCCACATTGGAGCCCCGCGTGCCGATATTGACCCCGAAAGAGGGGACGTCGTTGGCCAAGAACTGGGCCAATTCCGGTTTCTTGAAGAACAGCATGTCGCCTTCCTTCATGGTCTGTAAATGGTGCAGCGTGGTTTTGATCTGACCCATGACCACTTTGACCGCCATGTCGGAGTCGCCGACGGCGACGGCCAGGTCTTCGCGCCAGATTTTGTCGGACTCTTCGTTGCCGTCGCCTGAGGCCACGCGGTTGCGCAACAAGTCGCGCAAAGGTTTCAAGGTGGCGTAGGGATAGACCAAATCGATGAAACCTTTGCCACCGGAAGCTGTGGCTTCGGCTTCAAAGCGGCTGAGCACGACCAGGTCGTTTTCATCGGCAATTTGGGCGAATTGGGGATTGATCTCGGAGCTGACATGCTCGCAGTCGATGTCCATCACCGGGCCCCAGGCATCTTTCAAGGAGCGGAAAAACACTTCCAAGATGATGTGGATGATGCGGGTTTCGGTGGCGGTGAACAAACGTCCTGGTGGCAAGTCGGACACGCCTTTGCCAAAGCCGCCAAAGAAACTGTCCAAGGAACTGAACACCACGTTCGGGTCGATGATGATCACCGAGTTGCCGCGCATGGGGTTGATGCGAATCGTGTTCACCGACAAAGGCGCTTTGAGCATTTGCAGGTAATCACCGAATTTCATGATTTGCACCCGCGTCGGATTGACACGCGGGGTGGTGCGCAACACTTCAAGCAAACCCAAACGGAACATGCGGATGAAGCGCTCGTTGATCATGTCGATCGACGAGACATTCACCCCCAGGCTGCTGTTTTCGCTGGCCAGGTCGTGCTTGCGCACACGCACTTTGGTGTTGAAGCCCGTGTCTGATTCGATCGAGCCGTCTTTCAGCCCTTCAGACAAGGCCGACAACTCTTCGGCGCTGAGTAAATTTTGACGTGTTGCCATGGACCTTACTGCATCACAAAGGAGGTGAACATGACTTCTTCAATGCCGCCAAAGTCTTCGTACTGCTCGAGCATTTCATTCATGACGTCTTTGAGTTTGACCGCCAGTTCTTTGCGGAAGTCGGGCTTGCTGACATCGGCCTCGGTGCTTTGACGCATGATGTCGAGCATGGCCGAGCGAAGCGCGAATTCATGCTTTTTGATGTTGTCGAACACGCGGGTGTCGTAGTGGGTCATGACCGCGAGTTGCACCACCATGACTTTTTTCGAGCCGGTGATGTTGGTCATCAACTCTTTGTCAATTTGGAAGTAGTTTTTCTCAAAGCGGGTGGCCTCGGGCGCTTCTTTCTTCAACTTGGAAGGCGCTTCGTCTTTGGCCTTGGTGGCTGCTGCTTCCAGTTCTTCCAGTTTGTCCATGGCAGCCAATTCAGCCTTTTTCTCGTAATAGCCGGAGAAATACAAGGTGCCGAATGCGACGCCCACCATGACCACGATGGCACCCACGACGCCACCGACGATCAAGAGAATCGGTTTTTTCTTTTTCGGCTCTTCTGAGCCGTCTTCAGGTGCTGCTGGTGCTTCTGATGCCATGGGTTACTCCTAGTTGATACGTTGTTCAAGCGTAATGGTCAAATTGCAAACTGTTGCTGTGCCGCGGTCTTGTTGGTATTGTCAATTCGGGCGCAGCGTCGTCTGCCAGTTTGACACGATTGTCGTCGCGTCTTGATGACGAGCCAGGCTGACCGGATGGACCAGACTGGCCTTGCTGTTGGGTTTGACCTTGGCCTACCAAGACTGATGCATTGTTCATGCCAAGTTGCCCCAAAGCTTCCTTCAGTCGTTGACTGCCGTTTTGAATCAGATCTTGGGTCAAGGCGGTGTCAGCGTTGAACTGGGCGGTCAGTCGGCCGTCGCGCATTTCCAATTGCACATCCACCAGCCCCAAACTGGCGGGTTTCAGGGCGAATTTCATCTTCCATTCGCCGGCATTGAGCTGGTCGTTCATGCGACTGGCCAATTCCGTGACCAATTTCTCACTCAATTTGTCAAAGGTTTGCGCCATGTTCGGGTGATTGGCCAACACGGCCGCTGCTTTGTGGGGCAATCCGTTGGCGCTGGCAGCACTGCTGGGGCCGTGTTCGCCCAGACCCCACCCACCGGCATCGCTGCCGGAGAGGGCATCAAACTCGGTTTGCAAGGCGTCAATGTCTTCGGCCCGCAATTCAGTGTCCATCATGGACAAGACGGCCAGGGTGCTGGGCGCAATGGCATGGCTGATGGCCGCGGCGGTTGGTGTGTTGCCCATTTGGACGCTCAGGTTGTTCAAGGCGCTCAGTTGCAAGGCGTCGGCAGTCTCGGTGTCGCTGCTGCTGGCTTGCAGGGCTTGGAAATCAGCCGAGGTCACGGGTGTATTCAGGTTCAGCTTGCCCGCTGTGGTTTCAGGACCCACCAGGACGGCATCGAAACGCGGCAGGCTGTTCATGGCCAAAATTTGCTGGGTAGAGGGGTTGCTGGGAGCCACGGTGGTCTGCGCGGTCTGTCCAAACAAGGCTTGCACCTGGCTGGGATCAAGACCCATGGCCAAGGCAAAGTCCGCCACGCTCTGGTCATCTGGCTGGCTTTGTGCCGTGGTGATGATGTTGATGCTGGGGCTCAGCGGAATGGTGGTGAGTTCAGTGGTGGGCACCGCCTCAGAAGCCTCTGACAAGCTGGCTTCTTGCGCCATTTGCGCTGGGGCCGTGTCTGTCGTGGTGCTACTGGCTTGATCGACGTGGTCGATGGCCGGGAGCGCCAAGGTGTCTGCTTGCGTCGCAGGTTCAGCGGCAACAGCCTGGTTGCGATCTTGCTTTTGCCCTTGTGTTTGGACCGCATCAGGGCTCAGGTCTTTGGCCACCGTTTGATGGGCTTTGGGGTTGTCGTCAGTCGGTCTCTCAAGACGAGCCGACTGGTTGGGTTCGCGTTCTGTGCGTTCCACCGCCTCGCGAACCGGGCGGTATGGTGTCAACCGCTCTGGTCGTGGCGGGGCAGGGGGCAAGGGGGCAGCGGCAATGTCTTGCCGCTCGTTGTTTTTCAGGGCACGTAACTGGTTGCGCAAAAAGGCCGCGAAATCCTCGCCCGTCAGCGTGCCAGCGGTGGCACGCTGAGCGCTGGCCACAGAGGCGTTGGCCTCTGTCGCAGTGGGCATTGGGGCCTGTGTCAGGCCAGTGTTCAAGGCATTCAGGTTCATATCCGTTCGGTGCTTTTCATCAATGACATCGACTCATAAGCAAGATTCGTGACTGGACATCGTTTGCCGCTGTCTTGCCAGCAGCCCACACGCCATCCGCAGGTTCGAGATGTGGGGGGTCTGCGCTGTTTCAAGCTGGCACATCGATTGCTTGATCACTTTGACGGCGCTGGAAAGCGTCACAAAATGAACCCTTAACGTAACAAAAGACGCGACAACAACACCATGAGCACCTTGACCCTGTCAACGATTCGACAGAACTTGGCAAAGTTTGACTACACCGGCCTGGGCATTCCCGTGCTGGTGTTGATGATCATGGCCATGTTGGTGTTGCCCATGCCGGCTCTTTTGTTGGACTTTTTGTTTACTTTCAACATCGTGGCCAGCTTGGTGATCATCATGATCTCCATCAGCACGCGCAAACCGCTGGACTTTTCATCCTTTCCCACCGTGTTGTTGTTTGCCACCATGCTTCGCTTGGCCTTGAACGTGGCGTCCACCCGGGTCATCCTGGTCGAAGGGCACACCGGCCACGAGGCTGCAGGCCAGGTCGTGGCCGCCTTTGGCGAGTTCGTGATCGCTGGTAACTATGTGGTGGGTTTCATCATTTTTGCGATCCTGATGATCATCAACTTCATTGTGGTGACCAAAGGTGCGGGCCGTGTGTCTGAAGTGAACGCCCGTTTCACCTTGGACGCCATGCCTGGTAAACAAATGTCGATCGACGCTGACTTGAATGCAGGCGTGATCGACCAAGCCACTGCCAAGAAACGCCGCGAAGAACTCGCCCAAGAGTCTGACTTCTTCGGTGCGATGGACGGTGCTTCCAAATTCGTGAGCGGCGACGCGATCGCCGGTTTGCTCATTCTGTTGATCAACTTGGTCGGTGGCTTGGCCATCGGTGTGATCCAACATGACTTGTCGGTGTCTGACGCTGGCAAGATTTACACCTTGCTCACCATCGGTGACGGCTTGGTGGCACAAATTCCTGCGCTCCTGTTGTCGCTGGCCACCGCCATCATCGTGACCCGGGTCACCACCTCCGAATCCATCTCCGAGCAGGCCGGTACCCAACTGGCCAATCCCGCGGCATTGTTCATTTCTGCCGCCATCCTCACCGCCCTGGGCTTGGTCCCAGGCATGCCTCATTTGATGTTCATCACCTTGGCCGCGGCCACAGCGGGCTTGGGCTTGTTGATCATCCGCAGTGAGGTGGAAGAAGAAGCCACCCAAGAGGCCAAGGCCCAAGAAGTGGCCACCACCGAAGCCAACAAAGATTTGGACTGGGACGATGTCGACCAGGTGGACCTGATTGGTTTGGAAATTGGTTATGGCCTGATTCCGTTGGTCAATCAAGAAACCGGTGGCGAGTTGATGAGCCGCGTCAAAGGCGTGCGCAAAAAACTCTCGGCCGAATTGGGCTTTTTGGTGCAGCCTGTGCGCATCCGTGATGACCTGAACATCGACCCCGACACCTACAACATCGTGCTCAAGGGCGTGGTGCGTGGAAAGGGTGAAATCAAAGTGGGCCGCGAATTGGCGATCAACCCCGGTCAGGTCTATGGCGAGTTGCAAGGCATTCCCACCCGTGAACCCGCGTTTGGTCTGGAGGCTGTTTGGATTGAAACCTCGCAGCGCGATGTGGCCCGCACCTTGGGTTATACCGTGGTCGATGCATCCACCGCCATTGCCACCCATCTGAACAAAGTACTGCGTGAAAACTCGGCCGATTTGTTGAGCCATGACGAAGTACAGCAGTTGCTCGACAAGTTGTCTGCCAAGTCACCCAAGTTGGTGGAAGAGTTGGTGCCTGGCAAGTTGCCCTTGGGTGTGGTCACCCGTGTGCTGCAGCAGCTGTTGGGCGAGGGCGTGTCGATTCGCGACATGCGTTCCATCGTCGAAACACTCACCGAAGCCAGCGCCCGCAGCACCGACCCCGAACAACTGGCCGCTTCTGTGCGTCCCAAGTTGGGCCGCATGATCATGCAAAGCCTGGTGGACGAGTCCAGCAATTTGTCAGTCATGACCTTGGAGCCTGGTTTGGAGCAATTGCTGCACAACGTGTTGCAGCAAAGCCAGCCTGGTCAGCCCGTGGTGCTCGAGCCCAGCTTGGCTGAAAACCTGTTCAATTCTTTGCGCTTGGGCGCACGCGAGATGGAAGAAGAAGGCCATGCCGCCGTGTTGGTGGTGTCGCCTTTGATTCGCGGTTGGTTGTCCAAGGCGGTGCGTTTCCGCGTGAACGACCTGACCGTGCTGTCCTACAGCGAAATCCCGGATGACCAAGCCGTCAAGGTGATTCACACTGTGAACGCCATGAACCGCAACTGATAACCACAACGATTTTTGACCTGCGAGAAACAACATGGAACTCAAACGAATCATTGCACGTGACACACGCGCCGCCAACGAAAAAGCGGTGGCCTTGTACGGTCCTGACGTGCTCGTCATCTCCAGCAGCAAAGTACGCGGTCAAACCGAATTGATTGTGGCGGTGGACATCCCAGCCATGAGCGTGGAAGCCGCTGTGGCCGAGGCCTTTGTGCCCACCGAGAAAAGCTATGCCTTGCCTGACACCCCAGCGGTCGAGACACCTGCGAGTTTTGGACAAGTGCTGGACCAAACCATGGCTCGTCAGAAACGCCCTGTCAAAGCCACCAAGGCCGAGATGGCAGATGGTTTTGTGCCTGCGTCCACCTTGAAGGCGAAAGCTGTCGCCGAACCAGAACCAGCCCCAGTAGCAACCCCTGTGACCGCCCAAGCAGTGGTCACACCCGCACCAGCACCAGCGCAGCAGGCTGCGGTTCAAGCGGCTCAGGAAGAACGCGACATGGTGCGCGGCCAAGAAATTGTCGACATGGTGCGCGAAGAACTGGCCAGTTTGCGCAAAGAATTCAAACTCAGCCAGCAACTGGCTTGGCAAGGTGCTGGTTTGTCACGCAGCCTGCTGCCTTTGCGCAATGCCTTGCAAGAGGCTGCCATCCCAGCCGCCTTGCGTGCCTTGTTGATTGACAGCATCCAAAGTTTCGAAGATGTCGACCCCGCGTTGGAGGAAATTCGCCGCCAACTCTGCCATTCCATGCAACAAAGCAGTGTGGCCATCCCAGAGCAGGGCGTGCATGTGGTGGCAGGGCCATCGGGTGCAGGCAAGTCGCTCATGGTGGCCCGCTTGGCACAACATGCCAGCGTCAATTTGGGCAGCGAGCAAGTCGCGGTCATCAGCTTCAGCGACCAACGTGCTGGGGCTTGGAACCAAACCCAGTTGTTGAGTGCGCAGTCGGGCGTGGATTGTTTCCGTGCCACCAATGCCACCACCTTGAAATTGTTGTTGGAAGAGCATGGCCAGCGCAAATTCATCGTGATCGACACCCCAGGGGTGCAAATGACCGAGCGTGTGGCTGAAATTGCCAACCTCGCGCCAGACGCTCAATTCCACCTGGTCATCCCAGCCGATGCGTCGCAATCATCCTTGCGCCGTCACCTGTCCACACCCCAAATTCAGTGGCAAAGCCTGATGATCAGCAAACTCGATGAGGCCACCCAGCCTTGGTCGCTGATCCAAGTGCTCACCGAAGGTCATGTGGGCGTGAGTGGCGTGAGCCGCGGCGAACGTTTTGGCGAGTGGAGCCAACAGATGCAAGTCGACGAATTGGTCACGGTCGCCTTGAGCAACCTGTCTTTGAGTGCTGCTGAACCAGCCCACGAGGACATGCGCAGCACCATGGCCATGGCATCCGCCAGAATCACCCGATTGGCATCTCAACAAGCAGGGACAACACATGACTAAGCACAAAACCACCGAAGTGATTGGCATTGCCAGCGGCAAGGGTGGCGTGGGCAAAACCACGGTGTCCATCAACCTGGCGGTGGCGTTGGCCCAGCGAGGTCATGATGTCATGTTGTTTGACGCCGACTTGGGGTTGGCCAATGCGCAAATCGCCTTGGGTGCCCGCGCTGAATACAACCTCAGCCATTTTTTGGCTGGTCAAAAAACATTGGAAGAAATCACCCTGACCACACGCCAAGGGATTCAACTGATTCCAGGTGCATCAGGCATGCAAGAGTTGGCCGCCCTGAGCCAGGTGCAAGCCGCCAGCATCGTGCAGGCGTTCAGCAACCTGGGCAAAGAAATCGACTACCTGATCGTGGACGTGGCGGCGGGCATTTCACCCTCTGTCTTGGCCTTTTTGGGGGCGTGTCAACGCCGCTTCATCGTGGTGCAAGACGATCCCTCTTCCATTGCAGATGCCTACGGCACCATCAAGGTCTTGTCGCAGGAAATGCAACTCGACGAGATTTACCTCTTGCCCAACATGGTCGACACCCAAACCCAAGGTTGGAAGCTGTACCAGCGCCTGAATGATGTGTGTGTGCGCTTTTTGAACGAATCCATCCACTACCTCACCGCCATCGAGCGCGATGAAATGGTGTTGGCTGCGTTGAAGAAATACCAATCCGTCATGGAATTGGCCCCAGGAACTGCGGCTGCACGCGACTTCCGTCGCCTGGCCGAGTTGTGCACCCAATTGCGACCGATCGACCACCCGTCTGGCGGTTTGCAATTTTTCATGGAGCGCTTGCTGCAAAGCAAAGCGGACGAATCATGAGACCGATGTCCCCCATGAAGATGTACCAACAAGCCCGCCCGCAAGGCGAGGAGTTGGTGTTGGCCCACTTGGGGCTGGTCAAGCGTGTGGCGCTGCACTTGAAAGCACGTGTGCCGGCGTACATGGAACTTGATGAACTCATTCAAGTGGGCATGATGGGCCTGCTGGAAGCTTCGCGTGTGTATGACGCCAGCAAAGGCGTGGACTTTGAGAACTTCGCCCACAGCCGTGTGCGTGGTGCCATGTTGGACGAGGTGCGACGCTTGTCGTTCTTGCCTCGCTCAGCCGTGGCCTTCAACAAAACCCACAACGAAACCTTGCATGCCTTGTCCTCCGAGTTGGGTCGTGCACCCACGCAGGCTGAAATGGCCGAGCACATGGGCAAAGACCTGGACGACTTCCAAAAAGAACGGGGCAAAGCCCGTCGTTTTGAAACCTATTCTCTGGAAGTGGTGACCGAAGAAGTGATGAGCATCGCTGATGACTCGTCGCGTCAACCGGACGTGATGGTGGAAGAGGCCGAGTTCATGCAAGCCGTGACCGATGCCATTTCACAACTGCCCGAGCGTGAACAACTGGTCATGCAACTCTATTACGTGGAAGAGCTCAACCTCAAAGAGATTGGCGAAGTTTTGGAGGTGAGTGAATCACGCATCAGCCAGATTTTGTCGTCCGTGGTCAAGAAACTCCGTGGTGAATTGCAAGTCAGTCAGGAGCAGGTGGCCAAACCCAGCAGGAGAACCGCATGAGCAGCTTCTTCCAACTTTTTTTGGCATGGGGTTTGTTGTTGGTCTTTGTCTTGGTGCTCTACATCGTTGACAAAGTGAACGTCATTTACCAAGGCTATGCCAAACCCGATCTGCCCCAAACCTACAACGATGGTTTGTTTGGCGAACTGGTGGGCAAGACTTTGTGGGACGCCATGAGTGGCATCCCCATTCCTGGTGTGGACACCAAATTTGTTTCCAGCCTCAAGCCACATTACGAACCCGTGTTGCGCCAGCACATTGAACAAGTGTTCATGGAAGGCTACAGCCACGGCAAGGCGGGCACAGCAGGTGTGCCGACCAACAACCGCATCATCCCCACACCCCGTGGTTCGATTGAATCATGGCTGCCTATGCACCACCTGGCCAGCATTTACCAAGCTGGTGTGGATTTCGCTGCTAAAAAACCAGAGGATGTGTTGCGCATCCAGCAGTCTTTGGACCAGGTGACCGCCATGATTTATGCCCGCATTGGTGTGGGCTTGACCGAGGCTTATTCAGCCACGTTGTTGATTCACCCCGAGGGTGAAGAAGAGGACGGCAAAGATTTGCCGCCGCCTGAAACAGACGACACGCCTGCCACTGCACAACTGACACACCAAGATCAGGCGCAGGTGTTGCAACCCGATTTGTCTGGCTTGCAACAAACACCAGAGTTCAATGCACCCGTGCGCATGGCTGAAGAAGCCAAGCCCATGCCTGCTTGATCGTTGAGAGCCGCACATGCAGTCTCAAGTTCAAGCTCATCAAGCCGATTCAGCCATGGTCAACGAAATCAAACAGGAGCCTTTGATCATGCGAGCCAATAACCGAGCCATTGAGAGCTATGGACAAGTCAAAGTCAGTACCGGCGTTTCCAAGTCAAACAACGTCGAACTGATACAAATGCTTTTTGACGGATTGATTGAAAGCTTGGCCACGGCCAAGGGTCACATCCAGCACAACAACATAGCCGAAAAAGGCAAAGCGATTGCCCGTGCCAGCCGCATCGTGTTGGGCCTGCAAGGCGCTTTGGATTTTGAAAAGGGCGGCGAACTCGCCACCAATTTGAATGAACTTTATAACTACATCACGCGTCGTTTGTTGCACGTTAACGCGCGCAATGACATTGCCGCCTTGGATGAAATCCATGGCCTGATGACTGAAATTCGCAGTGCATGGGAAACTGTGCCTGCATTGATCCCCCGGTCCGCCCCAGCGGGTGTGACTGTGAACTGAAGGAGGACGCCTGGATCAGGCGTTGTTTTCAGTTACTCTTGCGGGAAAATTTGAAAGGCATGCGGTGTTCTTCAACACGGCATGCTTGAACATTTGGAGTTAGACATGGCAGCAGTCGGTTTGGTTGTTTTGATGATCGCGGTTTTCGGGGTGTTCGTCGCCCACGGTGGTGACATGACACCTGTGATCAAAGCTGCGCCATGGGAGTTTGCACAAATTTTTGGCGCTGCGGTGGCCGCTGCCATGATTGGCAACAGCAAGGCTGGCGTGGGTGCGGGCTTTGGTGCTGTCAGCAAAGTCTTCAAAGGACCCAAGTACCACAAGGAAGATTACCTGGCGGTGATTTTGGTGGTGTCCAAGATATTGAAAACGCTCAAAGCCGAGGGCGCGGTGGCCTTGGAGCCGCACATTGAAAACCCCGAGTCCAGTGCGATCTTTGCCGAATACCCACCCATCTTGCACGACCATGCTTTGCTGGACATGATTTGCGACACCGTTCGATTGATGGTGGTGTCCTCGGGCAACTTGAGCCCTTACGCGGTGGAAGACGTGATGACCGCGTCCATCAAAAACCACCACCACCACGAGATGATGAACCAAGCCTTCTGGTCGGGTATGGAAGGCGCGTTGCCTGCGCTGGGCATTGTGGCTTGTGTGTTGGGTGTGGTGAAAACCATGGGTGCGATTGACCAACCACCTCCTGTGCTGGGTGCCTTGATTGGTTCGGCGCTGGTGGGTACCTTCATGGGCGTGTTGTTGGCCTACGGTGTGGCCGGTCCATTCGCCATTCGCATCGGTCAAGTGATTGACGAAGACGGCGAAATTTTGAAATGTGTGCAACAACTGATCGTGGCCAATTTGCACGGTCACCCCATGCCCCTGGTGATTGAAGCCGCGAGGTCGGTGATCAACCACCACAACAAGCCGTCGTTCGGTGAAATTTTTGACGGCATGCGAGGCAAGTAAACATGGCTGACGAAAAAGCCGCTGCCGCCACCGAAGAAGCCGCTGCTGCTGCCGCCGATGCGGCACCAGAAGCGGCGGGCGACGCACCACCGCCTGCTGCCGACGCCGCACCTGCGGCCGAGGGTTTGGCGCCGGTCATCATCATCAAGAAAATTGAAGATGGCCATGGCGGTGCCCACGGTGGCGCTTGGAAGATTGCGCTGGCCGACATGATGACCGCCATGATGGCGTTCTTCTTGTTGATGTGGTTGTTGGGCGCGTCCAATGCCGACCAACGCAAAAGCATTGCCGACTATTTCAAACCCACCTCGCACAGCTTGGTGCCGGTGGGTCAATTGGCGGGTTCCAACGGTGTATTGGGTGGTCGCTCGATCATCGACCCGGATGCATTCCCTTATGCCGCTCGGCAAACCGGTTTGCTCGAGCGCTTGACGCCCAAGTCTGAAGGTGGACCCAACCCCGACACCGATCCTGGCCCCGAGAATGAAAACGAAGCCAAAGACCCGTCCAAGGGCGGTAAAGGCGAGGGCATGGGCTCTGGCACGGGTGGCCAAGGCGAAGGCGGCAGCGACCCAGACAAGCTGAGCAAGGCCGAGCGCAAAGCCATTGCCGAACAACAAGACAAAGAAAACTTTGAAAAACTCGAACAAGAGCTCAAAGAAAAACTCTCTGAGAACAAGAAGTTCGAGTCTTTGAAAGACAAAGTAGCGATCAGCCGCGACCAAGACGGCTTGCGCATCGAGATCATCGACAACGCCGACTTTGCCATGTTCCCCAGCGGCGCCGCAGGCATGCAAGGAAAAGCCGCAGCCTTGATTGGCGAGGTGGCGGCCTCCCTGGCAGAAATGCCCAACAAGGTCGCCATTCGGGGTCACACCGATGCCGTGCCTTTCCAAAACCAAGAGGGTAAAAACAACTGGTCGCTGTCGGCAGAACGCGCCGAAGCCACGCGTCAGGTGTTGCAGAAAAAAGGCATCAAGGAAGAGCGCTTCAAGCGGATTGAAGGCGTGGCCGATACCGACCCGTTCAACCCCAAAGATAAATTTGACCCGCGCAACCGGCGCATGAGCATCACGGTGCTCAACCAAGAAACCAAATAAGGGTCAGGCGGTTCGCAACTCGTACTTGTTGATCTTCTCGATCAAGGTGGTGCGTTGCAAGTTCAGCAGTTTGGCGGTGCGCGACACATTGCCTTGTGAGCGCTCCAAAGCCTGCTCGATGATGTTGCGTTCAATTTCCGCCAAGCGGTCTTTCAGCGACAAGCCCTCGGGTGGCAAATGCGGCATGCCTTGGGCCAACATGATGATGCTTTCAATCTCGTTGTCCTGGGGTTCAGGCTGATCGGTCAGCGTGGTCAAGGATGCATGCTTGTCCGCATGCATCTCGGCCAACACCTCGGGTGGCGGCGTCATTTCTTGGGCATCTGACACAGGTCCGTTGCGCAGCAGCATCTCGGCCTGGATGGGCACCAAACCTTTGGGCAGCAAGTTGGCCGGGATGGCGCGCAAGTCGAGCAACTGACCCGCGTACAGGGTGCTGAAACGGTCCATCAAATTGCACAATTCACGCACATTGCCTGGCCATGAGTAGGCCACCAAGGCTTCCATGAAGTCGGGCGCAAAACGCACCGAGGGGCCTTGTGGCAATTTGTAATGGTTGGCGTAAAACTGGATCAATTCGGCGATGTCTTCGGGGCGTTCACGCAAAGGTGGCGTGACCACTGGCAACACGTTAAGCCGATAGTACAAATCCTCGCGGAAGCGACCGGCTTGAATTTCCGCTTCTAAATCACGGTGTGTGGCGGCAATGACACGAACATCAATTGGGATTTGCCGGGTCGAGCCCACTGGGTCGATCAGCCGTTCTTGCAAGACACGCAGCAACTTGACCTGCATGTCCAAGGACATGTCGCCAATTTCATCCAAAAAAATGGTGCCCCCATGGGCCAATTCGAAACGACCAATGCGGTCGGCCACAGCACCTGTGAACGAGCCTTTGCGGTGGCCGAAAAGTTCACTTTCGAGTAACTCTTTGGGAATGGCTGAGCAGTTAATAGGTACAAAGGCACCGCCTGCACGGTCAGATTGCTCGTGCAATGAGCGCGCCAACAACTCTTTGCCCGTGCCACTTTCACCGGTGATCAAGACGGTGGCGTTCGAGTTGGAGATGGTGCTGACCAGGCGCCGCAAAGCTTGTGCGATGGGGCTGGTGCCAATGAAAAATGCTTGCTGCTTCATGCTTGATGCATTGTCGCTCATGGGCTTGTTCAAGCAAGCCGTCAAAAGTATTCGGACCCCGGTGCAATTGGGCTTAAAGAAGTTGGCGCACTGGTCGATTCTTGGGCTGTACCCCATGAAACCAGTGTGTCTGGATGAGCCGGACGCCACAGTTTCAACTTGAGAGGAAATCACCATGTTCTACCGTTTTGTTTTGACCGCAGTGGCCCTGTCTTCATTGACAGCTTGTGAAGCCATTCGTCCCTATGCCGCCACGCCTGGTCCAGCCGTGTCAGTGACGTCCTCTGCACCTGCAGCGGTCAACAAGGCTGCGCCGAGCAATGCCACCGAAGCGCCCCCCGCTTCGATGATCACCCCCATGATGGACAAGCGCGAGACCTATGTCGCCACGGGCTACGCGGTCATCAGCGTGCAAAACCACAAAAACCCAGCGCAACAACGTCTTTTGGCCATCCGCGCTTCCAAGCTTGACGCTTACCGCGCTTTGACCGAGCAGGTGTATGGCCAACAATTGGATGCCAACACCACCGTGGCCGACATGACCGTGTTGAACGACACCTTCCGCACCCGTGTGGAAGGCGTGATTTATGGTGCGCAATTGGTCAGCATCACCCCCGTGGGTGACGACACCTATGAAACCACCTTGTCCTTGGACCGCAATTCTGTGCAAGACCTGCGCATGCTGTACCTGACGCAAATCGCAGCCCGCACCACACGCTGATCCTTGAAAGATTGCATCATGTCTGCTTTGCATCCTTGGGTCCCACTGCTGTTGACACTGGCTTTGTCCAGTGGCTTGCAGGCGCATGCAGAGCCCATGAGCGCGGAAGACCGCTTGGAAGCCATTCGGCAATCCTTGGTCCAACGCGCCATGGAGGGTCCCACCGAGGTGCGCTCGGCCGCTTTCATCGACGGCTCGGGTGTCTTGCGTGAGGCCAGCAGCTTTGTCACAGGCATGGAGGTGCGTGGCATTCGGGTGATGGCATACGGCCGTGACCTGGACGCGGTGGACATGACCAGCAAACCCTTGCCACCAGGCACTTGCAAAACGCCTGCCAAATTGACGGCTTGGCACCAAATGGTGTGGGGCATGCACTATGCACCGCACACCCCGGTCAACTTTCAATTTGAAGCACAGCAAATTGGTTTGCAGCTCAAACAAGAGGCCTTCAAAGCCGCGCAACAATCCGCCCATTGGCGGTTGGTGGACCAGCAAGTGGTGAGCAATCGTTATGAACAATTGCTGGTCGGTCAAGGTGAGCAACACATTGCCCACGTCCTGAAAGTCACCCTTTCACCCAGCATGGCCGCTGGCTTGCCACACGTGACAGCCTATGACTTGCGTTGGGAAGTGTTGGCCAAGAACACGGGCGAACGCATCTACCTTGCAGAACAAAAAATCAACATCGATCAACCGCGCCTGGTGCCTACATCGTCCAAACCACTGAGCCCTGTGGTCGTGGCCCAAATACAGATGGCGTTGGCTGGTTTTGTCAAAGGCATGGAGCGCGTGTTGTCATGCCGTGTGCCGCAGTTTGACATCGTGATGGTCCGCAGTGACGCGGTGCGCATTGCAGGCGGCATGACCAGTGGATTGAAGGTGGGTGCCCAGATGGTGCTGACCGATCGACAACAACTGCCTGTGCGCACCTTGGAGCCCAAAGCGCTGCAAAGCCTGGCCATGGCCGAGGTGGTGGCAGTGAGTGACCATTACGCCGAGCTCAAAATGAAAACGGCCCACAAAATGACTGGCAACACCCCCTGGGTGGCCATCCCTTATTCGCCCTGAAACAAGCCAAGGAGTCCCCCATGAAAATTCGTCACGTTGTTCACGCTTGGCCTCTCGCGCTGATCTTCAATGCCTGGGTGTCAGTCGCTGTGGCGCAAGAGCCCTCCAAACAAGCGCCTTTGGAAATGCCCAAATCCTTGATTCAACTGGACGCCCCGACCAAGGCCCCGCTGGATGACAAAGAAAAACCCAAGGCGGTGGTGAAGAAAGCCAAAGCGCCGGCACCGGCAGCAGCTGAAGCACCCGCACCCGCAGAAGCCGCCAAGGACAGCCCACCTGTGGCCGAAATCGGCACCTACAAAGTCAAACCTGGCGACACTGTCGACCGCATCATTCAAAAGTTTTATGCCAGTAGCCCATTGCGCATGGAAGTGCTGCGCGAGGCCTTGGTGCACAACAACCCCAAATCGTTTGCCAAGGTCAACCCCAAAACCTTGATGGCGGGCACCACTTTGTCCCTGCCCGACCAAACGGTGTTGATCAAAAAGCTGATGCCCAGTTTGGCGGCCCCAGTGGAAGCACCATTGCCCGCGCCTGTGGCGCCTGTTCAACCCACGGCCATCTCGCAGGCCAATGTGGTCACCCCTGTTGACGTGCCGCCTGTGGGCGGTGCTGCCGCCCATCAGGCAGGGCACAATCCGGGCATGCCCGACCCCAAGCGCAACTGGGTTCGTTACCCCTGAGTTTGCAGCTGCGTCAGCAGCACCCCAAGGACACCAGCCCATGCTCGGTCCCGAGTCCATCTCCGCTGCCACCCGCGTCCCTCAGGTTCAACTCGAGGCCCGCAGTTTGTGGGTGCAAACCCCGGTGGCCCAGCAGCTGGGCTTGCGTGACGGTCAAATCGTCCAAGCCATCGCCGAGGTGCGCGATCAACGGGTGCGTTTGTGGCTGAAAGACTTCTTTTTTGAACTGCCCAATGGCTGGGTGTTGAAAGACGGTGACAAGCCCTTTTTACGGGTCAACCATTCACCGGGCGGTTGGGGGTTTTTGATCCAAGCCTATCCCGCCGGCCAAAGTTCCACCGCCACGCCGGCTGCCGCCAGTTTCGGGCAGGCCAAAGCCCTTGATCCACACGGTGCAGCTTCGCTCAACACCACCGTGGGTTTGCTCCTGACCCAACCCTCGGGCTTTGCCAGTTTTTCAAAACTCCTGAACGACATGGGACTGGGGCTGTGGAGCGGCCCGGGCGAGATCAACGCCTTGGTCAAACGACTGCTGCAGCAACGCAGTTCCATGGCACAGATGAACCCCACCATGCTCAAGCGGGCGGTGTCGGCACAAACGCGCAGTTTGGAAAACATCTTGTTGCAAGAGCAGTCACCCTCCGATGACCTCAAAGGCATCTTGAAAAAAATGCTCGCGTTGGCGAATGAAGGCTCGGCCGAGGGGGTGGACAAGGAACGTGCCCGTGAGCTTGAAGCCGCCACCCGTGAACTGGAGGCGGCGCAGACCCAAAGCGCCCAAAAATGGTTGAACGGCGATTTGTCCTTGCATGTGGTGTTGCCCTTCATCGATGCCGATCCGGTGGAACTGCATTTCCAAAAACCAGCCCGCAAGCCTGGCCAAGAAGAACCCCCCCTGAGTGTCGATATCCATTCACGCAGCCGTTTGCTGGGTGAAATTTGGCTCAACACCGTGATTTCCCAAAGCACCAGCGTGGACTTGGTGATGTGGGCGCTGCGCAGCGATGTGGCCGACATGGCGCGACAACGTGCCGGCGAGCTGGGCCTGGAGTTGGGCGCTGCCGGCTTGCAGTTGCATTCGTTTCAAATTTTCAATGCGCCGCGCCCCTTGGTGCGGGCTGGCGAAGCCTCGGGCACGCGCGGCTCGGTGATCGACACCACGGCCTGAAAGAGCTGCCATGCACAAACCCCATTTGGAAGCTGTCGCGCTGGAATACGGTCTGCAAAAAACCCCTCGGGTGGTGGCCAAGGGCCAAGCCGAGTTGGCTCTGCGGATCTTGCAGGAAGCGAAAAAACAGGGTGTGTATGTGGCCGAAGACCCGCAGTTGCTGGCCTTGCTCAGCAAATTGGATGTGGGCGATGAAATCACGCAAGACATGTACACCGCGGTGGCGGTGATTTTGTCTTGGGTTTATTGGCTCAAAGGCATGCAGCCCGGGGACGAGAAGAAAGCGCGGGAGGCGTGAGCCTGAGCTGCCTCAGGCTTCGGTGAAGCCGCGCATGCGACGCAGTCGCTTGATTTGACCCAAACGGTCATACACCTCCACTGGGCTGGTGGGGTCGCTCACGTTCAAACTCTCTAGAGCACCACGGATGGCGTCGAGTTTGCGCATGATCAGGATTTCATTGCGTCGGTGCATATCGCGGCAAGCCATCATGCGCGAGCGGAATTCATTCCAATGGGCACCGAGCTTGTCAGCATCATCAGGCTGACGCACACCTGTGAGACGGCCGAGTTCGGCCAGCAGGTGATTTTTTTCTTCCAACAACACTTCAAACTGATCCAAATCTTGCACCTTGAGCGCATTGAACTCTTGCTCCAGCAAGGCTTCCAAGCGGTCAACCAAGGCGTGCGCCTGGTCGACTGATTGATGTTGTTCGATGGTGGCGGTGTCGGACATGGCAGCAGCCCTTAGCCTTGGATCATTTTTTCGATGGACACAAAGTTTTGCGCGATGCGTCCAGGGTTGATCGGGTAGTTGCCGCCTTGGATGGCTGCTTTGATCGCTTCGATCTTGGCGCGGTCGAAGTCGGGCTGGTCGTTGATACGTTGCTGCACATTGCTGAGGTTCACGGAATCGCCTCCTTGGGGCTGAACTGGGGCCTTGGGGGCAGCTGCGGCGCTGGCGTTACCAGCTGAGGATTTTTTGTCCAATTTCTCCAGCGAACGCGCAGCCGTGTTGGCTGTGGGAATCCGTGGCTGATTGGATGAAATGGGGTCAGTCATGATGAATCCTTTGAAACAGGTGATTGATGCTTTGATTTTGACTCGACATCGACAGTATCGGCCCCAAATCTGAAGACTTGAGACCAAAATAACAAAACTGGAAAAACTTATTGAAATGAAGCATTAGGTATTCTCTTTCAGAGCCCTCGCGCCATGTTCACGCCAGTGATCACCGCACTCAATGATCGGCCTGACTCGGGGTTTTTCAAGCGAATTTGCTCGCCCAGCAAGCCATCTTGCTGTGCCTCGGCCCTGACCGTGATCAGAAACCCTTTGCCTTCACCCACCGCCACGGTCACTTGTTGACCACGTTTGACCATGGTGGCGGCTTTGATGTCTTGTAATTTCAACGGTGTGTTGGCGGGTAAATCGCGCAATAACTCCATGTTAGTGAGCTCTCGCTCATCGCTAACAAGCCGTGTTTCTTGAGATGGAACAGTTTGCTCGACTGCTTTGAACAAACCGGGCTGGATCGGGGTGCCACGTTTCAAGGCTTGGCTGGCGACCCAGACCACGCGGGTCACCGTGTTGTTCTGCGTGGCGCTGCCAATTTGGGCGCCCAAGCCTGAGCGCATTTGCACCATCACAAAATGTTGCCAAACCGGTTGGGCACAGCGCGCGCGCACGCTTTGTTTGTTGCCAAAAGGTTGGTCGAACACGATGTCTTGGTTGCATGCCTCGAATTTGATGCGGTGGTCCATCGGCATGATGCTGACCGTGGGCGCTTCCACCTTGTAGGTGTTCACCACGAACTGCTTGGCACCTTGCTCCAAAGCGGACCAGCCCGGGTTGGCGGTGGCGTTCTGGGCCCATGCATGAACCCAGCCTCCACCAATCAGCACGCCGGCAACCAACCAGCGTTTGGCGCTCGGGTTGGGCGGTGTTTGAAAAGTTCGGCACAGCATTTGCAAGATGATCTCCAAGGATGTGGATGTTTTGACGTTTTCAGGCGTCACGTCCAACTCCGATGCAACTTTGATGCCAACCTTTTTTGACCTCTACCGAGCGCAACATGAACTTCAATATTGATTCCAAGGCACTCGTCAAAACCGCTTTTGTCAATCCAAATGACGCGAATGCCAGTGCGCGTCTGCCTGGGCAAGCCGTGCCGGGTCGGGTGGGTTTTGCCCAAACGCTGGCGCAGTTGCAAACCAAACAAGGTGTCAATTCATCGACGTTTTTGAACCCACGGGTGCCCAGTGTGGCGGTGCAAGAGGGCGACACCCTCAGCAGCATTGTCAAAAACCACATGGAAGCCATGGGGCGGCCCGTGACCAATGCACAGGCCTTGAGCTTGTCGCAAGACCTGGCCAAAGCCAATGGCATCAGCAACCCTGACCGAATTTTTCCAGGGCAACGTTTGAACATGACGGCGCTCAACCAAGCCGTGATCCAAGCTGGTATGTCCATGACCAACAAGCAACCACCAGTGGCCAACAGCGCTTTGGCGATGAATTCAGCGGCACAGGCCCGCGCTTTGACCCAGCAAGGCCCCGTGGCCGCAGGCAGCCACCCGGTATTGGAAAAAACCCTGGACCGCGCAGTGGCCAAGGGGTTCATCCCCCCGCAAGAGCGCCAACAGGTGTTTGACAAGATCTTGAACATGTCGCGCACTTACCAATTTGCGCCGGATGACTTCGCCCGCATGACCTTGATGGAGAGCGATGGCATGAACCCCAAAGCCAGCAACAGCCGCTGTCACGGGATCATCCAGTTTTGTGACGGGCCTGATCGCGGCGCGGCCAGTGCCGGTTTTGGCAGCAACCCCAAAGCGATCTTGAACCACAGCGTGCTGCAGCAACTCGACATGGTGTCCAAGTATTTCGATGAAACTGGGCTCAAAGGCATGGGTCCGACCAGCCTGGACGATCTTTATTTGACCGTGCTCACACCAGCTGCGCGCAGCATCAAAGCGCCCGATGCCAACCTGAACATCGCGGGCAGCCAAGCCAAGCAGCTGTATGTGAACAACGACAAAACCGCGCCGATCACGCGCAACTCGATCATGCAGGGGCTTTATCAAAACGCGATTCAGCGCTTGAGCAAGCATGAACACGCGCAAACCTTGGCCCAGGCCAACACCGCCCCGACCCAGTCCAACCAGCAGCTCAGCCGTGCCCAGGCCCTGCGGGTCAGCGCTTATTTGAACCAGGACTTTTTGCGTTAAGCGGCAAGGAGTTGCCGCCAGGACATGGCGGCGGTGAGCATTTGCCGCTGTAACCACGGTTGATTCAGCGCTTAGTTCTCAGCTTTGAGTGGCACACAAATTGCGTGTATCGACCGGAGGTTCCTCATCTTGAGGGCCAAGTGTCGTGAAAGCGGCGGAAATTCAAACCGAGGAGGTGTGTGATGGACTTATTGGCTGGTGCATTTGGCATCCATGAGCGAGCCCTCGGCGTGCGCAGTCAACGCCTGGAAGTGTTGTCACGCAACATTGCCAATGCGGACACCCCCAATTACAAAGCAGAGGACTTGGATTTCAAGGCCATGCTCAAAGAATCCAGCCGCGAGTATTTATCCGCCACCAATGCCAAGCATTACGCTGCCTTGGAAGAGCAACCTGATGACGGCAAGCGCTTTCGCGTGCCCTTCAACAGTTCATTCGATGGCAACACCGTTGAAATCAGTGTGGAACAAGCCCAGTTTGGTAAGGCAGCAGCCGACTACCAAACCACCTTGAACTTTTTGGAAAACCGCATCGGCGGTATTCGCAAAGCTTTGAAAGGGGAATAACCCATGAGAACCCTTGACAGTGTGTTTGGCATAGCCGGCACAGCCCTCAATTCGCAGATGGTGCGCATGAACACCACCGCCTCCAATTTGGCCAATGCCACCACGGTGGCCAAGTCTGAAGGCGAGGCTTTCCGCGCCAAGCGCACGGTGTTCAAAGCCTTGGTGAAAGAAGAAATGACCAATGCTGGCTTTCAATACCAAGGCGGCGTCAAGGTGGACCAAGTGGTGGACGACCCCACCCCGATTCGCAGCCTGTTCGATCCTGGCAACCCTGCCGCCGATGAAAACGGCTATGTGTATTTGTCCAATGTGAACGAAATGCAAGAGATGGTCGAAATGATGGCCGCCTCACGCTCCTATCAAAACAACGTGGAAGTGGTGAACACCGCTCGTCAATTGATGATGCGCACCATTGAAATCACCAAATCCTGAACCTTGAAAGATTGACATGGCCACAGCAGCACCAGCCAAAGCACCTTTGCCCAGCGGGATCGTCAGCTACGAGGACTACATCGCCAAAAACAAAGTCAAAGCGCCATCCAACACCATGGATCAGGGTGCTTTTTTGACCTTGTTCACCACCCAACTGAAAAACCAAAACCCATTGGACCCTGTGAAGAACGAAGCCTTTGTGGCCCAGCTCGCGCAGTTCTCTCAATTGGAAGCCACCACCTCCATGAAAACCAGCATGGAAGCCATGGTGCAGAGCTTGCAAGGCGACAAGATGTTGGCAGGCGCCGCCATGATTGGTCGCAAAGTGGCTGTGCCCAATGGCCCCTTGGTGTTGACGGGCGGACAACCAATCGATGCCAATGTGGATTTGCCCACAGGTGCCGACGGTGTGCAAATGCAGATCGTGGATCAAAAAGGTCAAGTGGTGCGCAAACAGATTTTTGGCGCCCAGCCTGTGGGTTCGATGAAGCTCACCTGGGATGGTTTCAACGACGGTGGGGCCGCCATGCCCGATGGCACCTACACCATGCAGGTGCTGGCCAACGCACAAGGCAAAGCGATTCAGCCCGTGGTCAACACCTTGGCCACGGTGCGCAGCGTCAGCAGCGCGGGCACTGGCGACAACACCTGGCTGCTGGAAGTCGATGGTGGCAAGACGGTCAGCATGGCTGAAGTCAAACGCATCGCTTACTGATCCAACGAACAAATACAAACGGAGTAACTAGACCATGTCCTTCTTTACCTCACTCACTGGCTTGAATGCGGCGACTGCTCAATTGGGCGTCACATCCAACAACATTGCCAACGCGAGTACCGTTGGTTTCAAGCGCAGTCGTGCCGATTTCGGTGACATTTTTGCCACCTCACCCTTGCAAAAAGCCACATCGACCATTGGTCAGGGTGTGTCATTGAAGCGCGTGACGCAAGAGTTTGGACAGGGCAATATGAACTTCTCGTCCAACACCCTGGACTTGGCGATTTCCGGTGACGGTTTCTTTCCCTTGAAATCGGCCGACGGTTTCCAAGACATCTTCACGCGTAACGGCTCGTTCATGATGAACGACCAGTACAACGTGGTGAACTCAGCCGGTCAGCGTTTGATGGCGGCGTCAGTCGACTCGACCGGTAAAGCCAATTTGAGCGACATGAACGTGTTGACCATTCCGCAAAAAACCACCGGCATGGCCAAAGAAACATCACTGGTGCAGTTGGGTTTGAACTTTCCTGCGGATGCGCAGTTGGTGACCAAAGAATTCAACCGCAACGACCCCGCGACTTACAACAAGAGCACGGCCTTGACCGTGTATGACAAGGGTGGCAATGGTTACTTGGCCACCGTCTATTACGCCAAAACACAAAACGCGAGTCAGGCCGACCCCAATAACAAATGGCAAACCTATGTGTATGTGGGTGACACGTTGGTGGCGGCGGCCTTGCAACAGGCCACCGACCCGGTCAACGGCGAAAACATGTATGTCAACAAATACGGTCAGCTCAAACCCGAGAGTGAAGTGAGCGATTTGCTGGTCAACACCAAGACACAGAAATTCTCCTTGAACCAATTGACGGACAAACGCACTTCCGAGCCTGCACAAATTGCTGGCGACAAGGCCACCGGTCTGGGTTCTCTGCAAGGCATTGACTTCTCTAAATTGAGTGCCAAAGATTTGACCGATTTGTTCCAAATTGACATTGACAACACCGGTGTCCCAGCTTCGATTGGCTTGGAACATTTGGCTGGCAAGGCCGTGACTTTATCGGGTGTTCAGATTGCCAAAGAGTTGACCAATGTGATCAACCGCAAATTTGGCGATGAGCACTATTTCAACTTTTCAGACTCGCAAACATTCAGCTTGTCTGTCTTGAAAGCGGACACCAACACGTACGAAAACAAAACCATCCAGCTCGATTCAACGCCCATGACCTATGAGCAGGTGGTGGCCAAAATCAATGCACAACTGAACGGCAGCAGCAGTGTGCTGTCTAATGTTGGTTTCAACTCGACCTCGCCCAGTGTGGACGAGTTCAAAAATTACAGCATCACGATCGACGGTAAAAAAATCAATGGCACCTTGAGTTTGGCAGAACCCTTGCCCAACACCGAATCCAAGCGCATGGACTATCTGGCCAGCGAACTCGAGACCTCGATTCGATCACGTTTGGATGCCAGCTATACCGATGAAGACAAGAAAAATCTGACGGTCAATATTCAAAATGGCAATGAGGTGCGCGTCACCTTTGGCGGCTCCAAAACCATTTCTGACTTTTCACTAAGCACCTTCGCCTCTGGCGTGACTGCTGACAATTCGGCTGAAGCAACATTGCCCAGCAGAGCCTTGGGCACAGAAACCGATTTCTTGGCTGAATTCGCCACCAACAGCGGCACCTTGAAATTCAGCATCAGCGTCGGTGATTTTTCGCTCACTGACAAAGAAATCACTGTGAGCGGGACAGCCCCCACCATCACCGAGATTGAAACAGCCATTCAAGCTGCTTTGCAAGAGCCCACACTCTCAGGGGCTGGTTTGAGCGCCTCGGCTGCAGCCAAAGTCACTTTGACCACCGACGACGCAGGCAATTTGCTCATCAACAGCGAAGATGGCACCAGCTTGACCCTTTTCTCATTGACCGACACCGTGACCAGCAGCAAAACCGTCGTCAGCACCACCAACAGCACCAGCAAAGAGATCACGAGCATTGCGTTCACCGATCCCACGCCCAGTGCAGATGATTTTCAGCGCTTCAGCGTCACGATTGATGGCACGGCTTACGACAACCTGGAGATCACTTCATCGGCCATCACCACCACGTCGTCAACCACAGCGCTCACCACCTTGGCTGCTCACATGCAGAGCAAAATCCGGACGTTGGTGGGTGACAACAACATCACAGTGGCAGCCGACACCACCAACAACAAACTGACCATCACGGATGCGCAAGGTCGATATATTTCCGATTTCAGCCTGATCGGCGAGAGCAAAAGTTATTCCGGCACGGTGCTGAGCAACACATCGGTCAAAGAAGTGACCCTGAGCAACGTGAGTTTTGGTGACGAGCCCAAGGCCTCGGACATCAGCCACATCAGTTTGATGGTGGGCGACCACGAGATCGATGTGGATTTGTGGGACCCAGAGACCAAAACACTCAGCGCCAACCCCATGGACGATTTGGCCAGTGCGATTTATGACGCGGTGTTCGCCGAGATGACCGACAGCACCACGGGCATGAGTTTGAAGGCCTCTACTGTGACCGCCAATTTGTCGGTCAAAGTGATCAATGGCAAGGACATCAAAATTTCCTACACCGACCCCAATGCCATCACGGCAGGTGACATTGACAGCTTTGTTCTGAGTGGCACATCGGGCACGGGCGTGTCTTATGGCGGCGAAGCGTATTACGCCAAGCCCTTGACCAAAAACAACAGTGTGGACGTGAGTTACGACCCACAAACTCAGAAATTCAGTTTCACCCCTCGAACAGTCGCTGACACGATCACTTTGGATGGTTCCAACGCGCAAATGGGTATTTTGACCAAGGTCAGTGCCACCGCAGACGCTTTGCAAGTGAACGGCGTGCCGCCCATCACCACCGACACCTTGATCCGCTCGGAAAAACTCCAGCGTTATGGCGCCAGCGTCGAATACGACACGGTGAATGAAAAATTCATTTTCAAATCAGGCACCACCGGGGATGAGTCCAGCATCAAAATCACACCCAATGAAGTGGCTGGTTTTGCCAATGATCGCTTGGGCATCTTGACGGTCAAACCCGACGGCTACGAGGTGAAAACATCGGCCACAGCTTTGCGCGGTATTTCTTCGCAACCCGCTGTGATGCAGGGTTCACCCATGGGTATCAATGCCAACAACAACTTCAGTGTCAACGAAACCAACAACAAGTTCGTGGTGTCGGTGGATGACGTGAAAGGCACGATTTACCTGGAGAAAAAGGACTCTTACACGATTGACCAGTTGGTGCAGGCTTTGCAAAACGCGATCAACCGCTTGGCCGGTCCTGCCGACAAAACACTGCCAGGCACCACCGGTTCCACCGTCTCTGGTGTGAAGGTGTCTTATGACAAACTGACCAACAGCTTGAAATTCACCTCCGGCACCGCGTCCACCAACTCGTTCATTAAAGTGTCTGGTGACAGCCAATGGGGTCTGGCCAATGTCGACGGCGGCCGTGGCTCCACATCCACTTGGATCAAGCCCACTCAATACACCCAAATCGTCAATGGCGTGGCGGTGTCGCAGTACATCGATGAATTTGGTCAGGAAACTTTCAGCCCTGATGGCTTCAAGAGCCTGCCTGAGTGGTCGCCCATCTTCTTGGAAAAAGGCGAATTAACCTTTGACACGGGTGGTAACTTGGTGTCACCTAAACAAGGTTCGCAACTGGACACGGTGTACCTGCCAGATGGTAAGGGTGCTTTGACCATCAACATCAACTATTCCAAATCTACCCAGTTCTCTTCGCCTTATGCGGTGTTGTCGCAGTCGCAAGACGGTGCACCTGAAGGTGACTTGGTGGGCTTGTCATTGGGTGATGACGGTTTGGTCAATGCCTCGTATTCCAACGGCTCTCAAAAATCCCTGGGCAAGGTGGTGTTGGTCAACTTCTCCAACCCCACTGGTTTGCGCCAGATTGGTGACACCAGTTATTACAAATCGGCGTCTTCTGGCACACCCAAGTACGGTGAAGCTGGTTCAGCTGGTTTTGGCACGGTGCGCTCAGGTGCGACCGAGCGAGCCAACGTGGACTTGACGCAGGAATTGGTGGACTTGATCACCGAGCAGCGTAACTTCCAGGCCAATGCCAAGGCGATTGAGACCAGCACCACGCTGACCCAATCGATTATTCAAATCCGCGCGTAAAGCCCCTCCTTAGAGAATCGACATGGATCGTCTAGCCTTTAACGCTTCTGCTGCCATCACTGAAATGCGCTTGGCCCGGCAAACCTTGGCCAATGAAATGGCCAACATGTCGACCACGGGTTTCAAACGCTCGTACGAAGTCTCGATGAAAGCCTTCAAAGCCGAAGGCGAGGGCTTTGATTCCAACTACCAACCGCAAGCGGCCCACATGGATTTCATCCAAATGCGCCCAGGTCCCTTGATGGCCACCGGCCGCGATTTGGACATCATGATGAACGACCAAACCGTGCTGGGCGTCCAAGCCCCGAACGGCGAATTGGCGTTCACACGTCGGGGTGATCTGCGGGTGTCAATCTCTGGTGTGCTGGAAACCGGCAACGGCCACCCGGTCATGGGCTCTGGCAACGCGCCCATCACGGTTCCCCCCAATTTGAAAGTGACGATTTCGGATGACGGCGGCATTTACGCCACCGATCCCACCCTGCCAGGTGTGCAACAACCCGAGTTAATTGCTACTTTATTGTTAAGAGATGCCAGTCAAACGCCCTTGACCCGTCGTGAAGACGGTTTGTTCAAAGCGCACGAAAAACCGTCAGGCGCGGATTTTGCTACTGGTCCTATCAGAACGTCAGTAACGTCACAGGCGCTGGAGGGCAGCAATGTCAATGCTTCAGAGGCCATGGTGAAACTGATTGAACAGTCCCGCATGTTTGAACAACAGGTTCGCATGGTCAAGACCAGTCATGACAACGATCAGTCTGGTGCGTCCATGATGAAGTTGAACCCATGATCAAACCGTGCGGGGACGCATTGAGCAGTTGAACAACAGGGGTTAATCGATGGATGCAGCATTGTGGGTTTCCAAGACCGGCTTGGACGCGCAGCAAACGCGCATGAATGTCATATCCAATAACTTGGCCAACGTCAGCACGACGGGTTTCAAGCGCGATCGTGCCGTGTTCGAGGACTTGCTCTACCAAAACATCCGACAAGCAGGTGGTCAAACCACGGCCAACACCCAAGCGCCCACAGGGCTGATGCTGGGTACGGGTACCAAAGTGGTGGCCACTGAAAAGCTGCATATCCAAGGTAATTTGCTCAACAGCCAAAACCCCTTGGACGTGGCCATCATGGGTGATGGTTTCTTCCAAATTCAACAGCAAGACGGCACCACCGCTTACACCCGTGACGGCGCTTTCAAACTGACGGGAACCGGACAGTTGGTGACCTCGACTGGTTTTTTCCTGGACCCTGCAATCACCATTCCTGGCAATGCCTCGTCCCTCACGATCGGCCGCGATGGCACGGTGTCGGTGGAGCTGGTTGCCGGTGGCGGACAACAGGTGTTGGGACAAATTCAAATCGCCAAGTTCGTCAATCCAAGCGGTTTGAAGCCCTTGGGCAACAACCTGATGGCTGCCACGGCTTCCAGTGGTCCTGCCCAGGTCTTGCAACCTGGCACCGTGGGCGCTGGTGTGTTGAACCAGGGTTCTTTGGAAGCGTCCAACGTGAATGTCGTGGAAGAAATGGTGAACATGATCGAAACCCAACGCGCCTACGAGATCAACTCCAAGTCGATCGAGGCGGTCGATGGCATGTTGAAGTACCTGAACCAAAACCTGTGATGAAGGCGATTGACAACACCATGAAAAAAATCTTTGCTTTGTTGGTTGTGGTGGCTGGTTTGCAAGCATGTGCAAACCCTGAGCCGGTCATGACCACACTCACCCCTTCGCCTGATTTCGCGCCTGTTTATCCTTTGGCCAACGAACAAAGCCGACCCGCCACGGGTGGCATTTATGGCAACCGTCAAAGTGATGCGTGGTTTGGCCGCGGACGCAATTACCAAGTGGGCGATTTGGTCACGGTGTTGTTGAACGAATCCACCCAAGCGGCGCGCAGTCAAAAAACAGACATCAGCAAAGACGCTGCCAACACGGCCGTGCCGTCAGGCGTCGGTACCCGTTTGACACAGACATTGCCCATCTTGACGGGCGTGAATTTGAATGCGTCCAAAACCACCAGCACCGGCAAAGGCACGGCAGACCAACAAGCCAGCTTGAGCGGCTCGGTGACCGTGACCGTGATCGAAATTTTGGCCAATGGCAATTTGGTGGTGCGTGGCGAGAAAAAACTCGGTCTGTCCGAAGGCACTGAAGTGATTCAAGTCTCTGGCGTGATCCGTCCCCAAGACATTGGGCCCAATGGCACGGTGCAGTCTTTGCGTTTGGCCAATGCCCAAATTTCCTACCGCGGCTCGGGTGACTTGGCGGTTGCCAGCAAACCCGGTTGGGGCACGTCTGCCCTCATGAAGTATTGGCCTTTTTAAACCGCATTTGACGGAACACACTCGATATGACACACCGATTCATCCAATCCAGCTTGTTGACATGGGGCTTGGCCTTGACCTTGGCCATGCCGGCTTGGGCTGACCGCGTGAAAGACCTGGCCACGGTTGGTGCACAGCGTTCCAATCAGCTGATTGGTTTTGGTCTGGTGGTGGGATTGCAAGGCACAGGCGACGACGCATCCGTGCCTTTCACCACCCAAAGCATGAAAGCCATGTTGGCCCAAATGGGTGTGCGCATCGACGGCCCAATGTCAGATTTTGAGCAAGCCGCGTCCGCGAGTCGGATTGACATCAAGAATGCAGCGGCGGTGATGGTGACGGCCGATCTGCCAGGTTTTGCCAAGCCAGGCCAGCGCATCGATGTGAACGTGTCAGCGATTGGCAAAGCCACCAATTTGCGTGGTGGCAATTTGATATTGACCGCACTGCGGGGCGTGGATGGTGAAATTTATGCCTTGGCGCAAGGTGCGCTCACCGCCACGGGCGTGGATGCTGCAGCTGCCGGTTCCAAGGTGGCGATTGGCGTGCCCACCGCTGGCCGCATCCCCAGTGGTGCGATTGTCGAGCGCATGGTAGACACCCCGTTTGAAAAAGCCGAGCACCTGGTGCTCAATTTGCGTGACAACGATTTTTCAACCACCAGCGCCATTGTGTCGGCGATCAATTCAAAATTTGGTGGTGATGTGGCGCAAGCCATCGATGGCACATCGATATCGGTACGAGCCCCTGAAAACTTGAATCAGCGTGTGGCCTTCATGGGTATGTTGGAGAACATCGAAGTCACACCGGCAGAACCCAATGCACGCGTGGTGATCAATTCACGCACCGGTACCGTGGTCATCAACCGCGCCGTGCGCGTGACGGCAGCAGCGGTGTCACATGGCACGATTTCAGTGGCCATCACCGCCACCAACGAAGTGTCTCAACCCAATCCTTTGTCACAAGGTCAAACCACACCCGTACAAAACGCGGACATCGCGGTCAGCGAACCACGCAACCCGATGTTTTTGTTCAAACCCGGCGTGGACCTGCGTGAAATTGTCGATGCAGTCAACCAAGTGGGCGCCAGTCCTTCAGCCTTGATAGCCATCTTGGAGGCATTGAAGAGTTCGGGCAGCCTCAGGGCCGAATTGGTCATCATTTAAAGCAGCAACATGAGCGACATCATCAACCCCAACAGCGTCAAGTCCTACACGGACTTTTCGGCGCTGGGCGAATTGCGCGGAAAGGCCCAGCGCAACGAGGCTGGCGCGTTGCGTGAATCGGCGCAGCAATTCGAAGCCTTGTTCATCCAAATGATGCTCAAGTCGATGCGTGAAGCCTCGAATGTCATGAAAAGCGACTTGTTCCAGTCCAATGCCATGGAGACATTCCAAGGCATGTACGACAAGGAAATTTCGATGCAAATGGCAGGCCGCAATGCATTGGGTTTTGCCGATGTGGTGGTCAAGCAAATGACGGCCAACCAGATGGCGCCCAGCACCCAAGACATGTTGGCCGGCAGAGAGGGTGCTCAGTCCTTGAAGCCCACGGGCATGCCTTTGAACAAGCCCGTGCTGCCCATGCCATTGCAAGCCCCCACCCAAGACCCCATGGCCTTGCCCAAGCAGGTGTTGAAGTCCTTCAAGATGAACAACAGCCTGCCGTTGGCACCCGGAAAGATTGAGCCATGAGTGATTTATTAGGCATCAGCAGTTCAGCCGTCGCGGCCTACCAGCGTGCCCTGGGCACGGTGAGTAACAACATTGCCAACGTCAGCACCGAAGGGTATTCGCGGCAAACATCCACCTTGCAGCAGAGTGCACCGGCCAAGCAGGCCAATATGTATTTGGGCACTGGTGTGCTGTTCAGTGCGGTCAAGCGATCGTTTGATACCTTTGCCGAATCCAATTTGCGCAACAGCAACACCGATTTGTCCACCCAAGAGCCGATGGTGGAGTACACCCAGCGCGTCATGGACATCATGGGTGACAAGAGCGTGGGCTTGAGCTCGGCCTTGGATACTTTTTTTGAAGCGGCACGCAGCCTGTCGGTGGATTCAGCTTCCACCGTGATGCGCACCAGTTTTTTGCGATCCACTGAAGGCGTGGGCTCACGCTTTGCCGAGTTGTCGGGTCAGTTGAATTTGGTGTCGACCGAAACCAGACAAGCCTTGGAAAGTGCTGCTGGTCAACTCAATACGCTCACCGAGCAATTGGCCTTGGTGAATCAGCAGTTGACCAAAGCCACTTCGTTGGAAACCCAACCGCCCGAATTGATGGACAGACGTGATTTGCTGCTGCGTCAAATCTCTGAGTTCTCTCGCATCAAAACCAGTTTCACTGCCAATGGCATTGTGTCGGTCAGCCTGGGCACCACCATGAAGCAAAGCTTGGTGGTGGACGGATTGAAAGCCCGTCCCATTGGTTTTGACCCCAATTCCATCAGCAAGCTGGACATGGTGATTGACCCTTATGGCAACAGCGAGCCCTTGGCCGGTGCCAGTGGCGGCACCATGGGCGGTCTCAACACCTTCATTACCCAGGTGCTGGAGCCTGCGCAAAAAAACCTGGATTTCTTGGCGCAAACATTTGTCGACGAGGTCAATGCGATTCAAAAAAATGGCATTGATGGGTATGGCAACGTGGGCCAGGAGTTGATGAAAATCGACCCAGCAGCCTCAGACAAAGCAGCGGGCATTCGCACCTTGGTCACCGACCCGATGCGTGTCAGCACCGGTGCCCAATTTCGTGTGACCGAAAACAACAACAACGCCAGCAATGTCAAAGCCAAGGTGAGCTACACCGTGGGTGATATGCCGCTGGGGATCAGCAATCCCAAGCTGACCAACAACCCTTTCACATCTGCGCCTTTGCAAATCGATGTTGGGGGTGGTGACCTGTTTGAACCTGTCACCACGATCGCTGCAGGCTTGACCTCGCCCATTATTTACTTGGACGACGTCAAACCCGGCCAACACATTCAGATGCTGACCAAAGACGGTCGGCAGTTGATTGGCAGCAAGATGACGATCGATGAGAAGTACCAAATTCTCAGCAAAGAAAACGGCTTCAACGACCCGGTGACCTACAGCGACAAATACATGAATTTGTCAGGCGACAAAGGCTATTTGGGTGCCAATGTGTTTTATGGGGCCAAAAGCTCGGTGCAGTATGCCCAGCAGTTCGACAACCTGGGCCAACCACTCACATTGAAACTGGACAGTCTGGGTTACCCGATCGCCCAGTTGTTCGACAAACAGGGTCAGCCTATCGACCCTACGCCCATTCCAGCCCAGTTGGAAACCAGCCATATTCAAAATATCCAAGCGGGTGCAGACGGCATGACCGTGTTGCCCAAGGGTGCGATCAGGCTGAACAACTTTGACATGGGTGCATTGAATCTGAATCCCAATGAAAAACTCACGCCATTCAAAATCAAAGAATGGCTGAATGCAGGGATAGCCAGCAACAAATTGGAAGGCATCACGGCTGAGGTTTTCAATCAAATCAGAATCCCCACCAGCACCCTGAGTTTGACCAAGGGACTGTCGATCAATGGTGTGGACATTGGCACGGTCAAACCTGGCGCCAAGGCCGCGGCCGAATACCAAGACTTACCCAGTTTCATGCGCGCCATTCAGGCCGCCAAAGACATCACCCATGTATCAGCTAGGCTGGCTGAAAACGGCGACTTGATTTTGGAAAATACCCAAGGTCATGCGGGTGAATCCATCACCATCGGCCCGAAAGACCAAGACGGTTCATCCATGAACGCGTTCAACATGAAAGTGACTGGCGACAGTTTGGTGGTCCAAGGCCAAGTCCGGTTGTCACGCACAGTGGGCGCTGACCATCTCAAATCCGATCTGCGCTTGTCTTTTGGCAGCTATGAAACCACGGATGCTTTGGGTCAAAAAGTCATCAAAGAAGGTTCGCCATTTGACTTGAGCCAAATTGGATTCAGAACAGGCGCTTACATCGAGGGCAAGGTGCCCGATGATTTGCAAGTGTTTGTGACGGGTGAAGGCAAGGCCACTGTGGCTGCCAGTTTCTCGGGCACACCTTCCGACCCGCAGCAAAAATTGCGCGGTCAAAAGCTGGTCATCAATTTCTTCGCGCCTGACCAATACACCATCACCGATGGCAAAACAGGCACGGTGTTGGCCGAGCGGCATTACGACGTCACGGTGCTCAACCCCGTGGTGCATTACCAAGGCTTGGATGTGCAATTCAGCCGTGCGCCTGATGTGGGCGATGTGTTTGAAGTGGATGGCAACTTTGACGGCTTGGGCAACAACGAAAACATGTTGGTCATGGCTGATTTGGCCAAAAAAGAAGTCGTGGGCAACAAAACGTTTGCAGATGCCTACATTGACCAGGTGAACACCGTGGGCAATGCAGCGCAGCAAGCCAAAATCACGCAACAAGCCTTGACCGTGGTGAACGACCAGGCCAAGCAAGCGCGAGACAGGGTGTCGGGCGTCAATTTGGATGACGAAGCGGCTGATTTGATTCGTTTTCAACAGGCCTACCAGGCCGCAGCCAAGTCGCTGCAAGTATCGGGTCAGTTGTTTGACTCGATTGTTCAGATCCGCTGAAAGAAATAGAGGCCACGACCATGAAAGTCTCGACCAGTATGTTTTTTGACAATGCGAGCACGCAATTGGGCAATATCCAAGGCAGCTTGTCCAAAACGCAAGAGCAGTTGTCCACTGGCAAGCAAATCAACAGGCCGAGTGACATGCCTGACAAGGCCTCGCTGATCACGCGGTTGGAATCTGAGTTGGCCAGACAGGCCAGTTACCAGAGCAATTTGAAAGTGGTCAACACGCGTTTGCAGGCCCAAGAAACTGCTTTGAAAAATACCAGCAATGTGATGTATCGATTCAAGGAATTGGCGGTTCAAGCCAGCAACGACACCTTGAGTGCAGCTGATCGAAAAACAATTGCGTTGGAGATGACCCAGCTGAAAGAACAAATTCTGAGTTTGGCCAACTCACAAGACTCCAATGGGAACTATTTGTTTGCGGGCAGTCGCGTGGGCAAAGCGCCTTTCGGCCAAGATCCGCGCGGGGCTGTGGTGTACCAAGGTGATCAAAGCCGCATGGTGGTGCCCGTTGGTGATAACCGGCGCATGAATTTGAACATCCCGGGCTCCGATGCCTTTGTTCATTTGGTGCGCGAAGATGCCATGGGGAAGAAAGTGGGTATTGGCTTTTTCCAAGCCCTGACCGATTTGGTGGATTCCGTCGCAGCTGTCGACCGATCAAAAATTCAACGTGGGATTGGTGAACTCGACAAAATGCAGCAAGGTATCAGCGACGCCAATGCGCAAGTCGGTACCGACATGAATGTGGTGGACTCGCAAAACAGCGTGCTGGACGAAATCACCCTGCGCCTGAAGTCGACACGCTCCGATGTCGAGGATTTGGACTACACCGAGGCCATCACCAAGATGAACAAAGACCAACTGGCCTTGGAAGCTGCCCAAAGCAGCTTTGCCAAGATTTCACAACTCACACTTTTCAGCTACATCAATTGAAGGCTCAAGTTTTCCATCTTGATGTCGACTGTTGATTGTTAAATTGACTCAAAGACCATGGCCACCAACGCAGTAACCACATCAACGACCAGCACCGCTGCGAGTATTGCTGCGTCCAGCAAAGCCAATGCCCAAAAAATCATGACCACATTGGGTGCAGGCTCCGGTGTGGACGTGACTTCTCTGGCGCAAAACTTGGTTGATGCCGAGCGTGTTCCCAAAGAGAACATGCTCAATGCCAAAATCACCAAGTCCGAGGGGAAAGTCACAGGCTATGGTGCTATTTCGTTCATGCTCGGGGAAGTTAAAAAAGCATTTGCAGCACTGAACGACAAAACAGACTTCACGGGGGTGAGCGCGACCAGCGACAACACCTCTGCTTTCACGGTGAGTGCAGGCGCCACAGCGACAGAAGGTATCCATGAGCTGTCGGTCACCACGCTGGCAAAAGCACAGCGCAGCGTCAGCAACACTTATGCATCGGCCACATCGTCCATCAACAGCGGTCAAGCGATGACGTTGAGTTTGACCTACAAGGGCACCGTCTCATCGATCAACGTCACAGCAGGCAGCGACACGCCGCAAGGGGTGGTGGATGCCATCAACATCACCAACAAGGGCGTGAAAGCCCAATTGGTCTACACGAGCAGCTCGGATGCCAGCCCCTACAAGATTCTCTTGACCAGTTCGACTGGGGAAGAAAACGCTTTCACCTTGTCAGACCCATCAGGCAATCTGAGCTTCAGTGACACACAAACCGCACAAGATGCCACTTTTTCGATTGACGGTATCGCGTACAAAAGATCCAGCAACACCGTCACCGATGCATTGCAAGGCGTCAGCATCAGCATGCGGTCAGTGGCCAGCACAAGCATTCAGTTGTCCAGAGACACCACCAGCACGGCTGACAAAGTTCAAAGCCTGGTGACAGCCTACAACGACACCCAGAGTCTGCTGAAAGAAATGAGCGATCCCAAGTCCACCTTGGAGACTTATGGCGGCACATTGCTCAACGACTCTTTGTTAAAAGCTGTCAAGACCACCTTGCGCACCATGTTCATGGACAACTCAAACAGTGCCAGCGGTGGCATCCGTGGCCTGCGAGACATTGGCGTCAGCATCGATCAAACCGGGGTCATGTCCTTGGATTCAACGGTCTTGGACGCCAAGTTGAAAACCAATTTCGATGACATCGTCACCATGTTTTCTGGCAACAGAAACAACACCAGTGAATACAGTGTCGAAAAGATTTCTATCGCCAATGATGCTTTTGGCAAGTTGTCCAAGATGCTCAGGTCAACAGGTGACCTGGCCTACCAAACCAAAAACACCAACAGCGAAATTGCACGTTACAAGGCCGAACTTGAAAAGCTCAACATCCGCATGGACGCATTGCTGCAACGCTACACCAAACAATTTGCCGTGATGGACAGCATGGTGGGCCAAGGCAACAGCACAAAATCAAGCTTAAAGAGTACTTTTGAAGGCATGATGGCTCAATATAAATAATTAAGTTTATTTATTTATTTTCTGTTGCGTCGCTAAACTTTTCCCTGGAACTGCCGATTAGATTGACGAGTAGGTGCTTTTCGCATCTTTTCGTCGTTCATGGTCCAACTCAATTCAGGGTATTCAAATGATTTCTGACATCAAAGGTACACCTTCACCCAAGCCAGAGGTCCACACGCCAAAGCCCCAACATTCAGTGGGACCTGGCGTTGGAAAACCGATAGTTCCTAAAGCTGAGATCGTGCCCATTAAAAAGGCCGAACTGGTGATTGACCCGTTGGAGATGCAGCTGAAATTGAAGAAAGTACTGGAAGAGGCCAATCAACACATGGCCAATTCAAAAGTTCAATTGGGTTTTTCAATGAATCAGGCCATCAATGGCCCTGTGATCACGGTTAAAAATCTGCAATCGGGTGAGGTCGTCAGAACCATACCCTCTGAGGTGGTGATTCACATTGCACAAAATATCGATTCATTGAAAGGCATTTTGTTCAATCAAAAATTTTAAGTGCGGCAGCGGCCGCACTTGACAGATCGCACTTTTATACAAGTGCACTTAGCGTTTCTCTTACACCAATATCTCACGGTGATTGCTGGTTCCCAGCACATGCTGTTGATGACTCAAGTGGCCACTTGAAGTTTCAAAAAAATAATTCTGCATTCGCAATTAAAGCTTGACAAAAACCAACCGATTCTTTAGCTGTGATGAATTGAAAAATCCATCAAGGTATTTGAAGTCCGGTGGGAAGAGATCGTTGATGCCAGAGAGCCAACAGACGATCAGCTTGCCAAATCATTGAGTAAGTTAATTTCAACCAAATTGTTAGGAGTGCTGTAAATGTCAACTGTCATCAACACCAACGTCAAGGCTCTGGTTTCAACCAGTGCGCTTGTGAAGAATGGTCGCACCATGGCCAACACGATGGAGAGCTTGTCTACAGGCAGCCGCATCAACAAGGCTTCAGACGATGCGGCTGGTTTGTCGATTCGCGAGAACATGACAGCACAGATCAAAGGCTTGAACGCTGCTGTGCGCAATGCCAACGATGCGATCAGCATGCTGCAAACTGCTGACGGTGCCTTGAACGAAGTGAGCGACATGCTGCAACGCATGCGCGAGTTGGGCACCTTGGCACAAAACGATACCTATTCCACCGCTCAACGCGTGGCGATGAATGATGAGTTCTCACAGTTGCAAAGCGAGATTGACCGCATTGCGGACAACACGCAGTGGAACAACATGAACTTGTTGGATGGCACGGGTGGCAACTGGGGTGGTGGTTCACTCTATACATTCCAAGTGGGTGCCAATGCGGGTCAGACAATTTCAGTGGCAGTGCCTGGCATGGGCATCGCTTCCTTGGGTATCAGCGCGGTGTCGATTGGGACCGTGACTGATGCACGTGATGCGGTGACGGCATTGGACGACGCCATCAGTGTGTTGAACACACGTCGCAGTGTGATCGGTGCGGTGATCAACCGCTTGACCCATGCGGTGGACAACCTGACCAATGTGTCACAAAACGCCAGCGAGTCGCGCAGCCGGGTCACCGACACGGACTACGCCACCGCCACCAGCGAGTTGGCACGCA